>Ga0325403_1003483_pt1 | contig 14376 bp, 5 predicted proteins | sample PopdelMetagenome_19_FD_205665 | JGI IMG/M metagenome (GOLD analysis project Ga0325403, IMG submission 205665) | Populus deltoides microbial communities from Bellville, Georgia, United States - Xylem-PdKOR-R4 | ecosystem: Host-associated > Plants > Phyllosphere > Stem > Wood/Secondary xylem...
TATATAAAAAAATTTATATATTAATTTTTTAACATGTTTATGTATTTTAAAAAGATTTAAATGAAAATTAAAAAAATTATATATACACGTAATCAAATAAATCAAGAACTATATGAATTAATAAATAAATAAAAACAATAAACAATACTGTCTACAATAAAATGCGACGGGATACCATGTCATTCCCTCACACATTTTCTCCTTATTAAATCTATAGTGAAACTTATATATATATATATATAAAGGGATGAACAATGTGGTTGTACAATATTTAACCCCAAATATTGTAAGTAATTTAATCGTCAGAATATATGCTTAAACTTTACGAACAAAAAGCACTTTTATCAACTTACCAAAGCCCCAAACGAGGGGAGGATCTACAAATAAGTGGAGCACTATTTTCAATCCTACCAATTTCCTCGGATGTGCAAACTATTTTTTTTTTTTTTGTTCATATCTCATCATGGCAACTTGAGAAAGCCCACCATTGCCTATTTGGGGTCCTGTTCATCTAATGCCTTCACTTTCTGCTCTCCAAGTAATTGATCAGACAGATAGACTTTCTGAGGTGATGAGTCTTTCTCGGCATCCCAGATATGGCTGGCTCCTAGCACTCTCAGTGATCCCGCACCGTATCAGACACCAAGATCTCCCTGCCCACTTCCCACCTCTTTATTGAAACGCGTTTCCTCTATGCCCACGGAAGAGATCTGTTTGTACGAGAAATCAAATCTGCATGACCCCATCATAGATGGGGAGCCTTAAACTTGAGGGCTCTTTCTAAAGCAATTGAAGGCCCCATCTAAACTCTCCTTTCGCATTTTTTTTGTCATGTTTTGATTCATAATTTACGAACCATAGGTGGAAAAACTTTATGTATAAATTAGAATTTTCATTGCTAAGTTAATAGGTTTTGACTAGTCCTGAAATTCTTCAATACTTGAATCAATATTTATATATAAAAAATAAAATAAAATGAGGAATTAGAAAGTGGGTATCTGGCTAGAAATTGTATGGACTAGCCTGATTTGACCTTTCTTCCAATGGTTTTATCAAACTTTCATGGCATTTAGCTGGTTTTTCTGCCTAGAAACTCTTTGGATGTGTTATGGCATTCATGCTTTTATCTAACTGGGTGTATCTATACACCCAGGCCCTGAAATTTTTTCACGGAGAGAAGACTATATCATTGGTGAAAAAATGGTGCTATACTGATCTGATTAGCCATGGTGGCTCTTAGTTCATGTAAGCATTTTAGATGAAAATGATGCCTGAGTAGTCATAGAGACTGAAGAAGGATTCCTCATCTTTTTATGGAGGCAAATGGTCATTGAAAATAATCTCCTATCTCTTTTGAAGATAAGTGGTCATATAGACATGGAGAAGGATTCATATTTTTGTTCTTGAGACAAATGATCACATAGACCCATAGAAATGTTGAAGACCAATTTTTCACCCTTATTTTTGTACATGTTTTAAAAGTTACAAAAAAAATCTTAAAAATATGTCAATTTTATCCAAATTAATTCAATTTAGTCTAGAATCCATTCAAATCAAGCAATCCAGCAATTAATTTCAGATCTTTCAATCAAGCAGTCTCAACAATAAAACCAAAGCATGTTTTCAGCTCCTCAATCCCATAGCTCCCAAATTTCCAGCATCCAAATTCCAAAACTTCCGCTGCCTCTGATTCCAAAGGGGCGATTAAAAAAGAAAAAGGAGACTAGCACAGGGCATACAGAACCAGAGAAAGAACACTCGAAAAATCCAGTTCCCCGACCATCTTTATAGCCACTTCCAGTAAACCAACCATCCTTCAACCCCATCACCAATAACCAAATCCGGTCTCCTTTATTAGCCCGAATCTGCCACCATCTCCCAATTACAGTGTCTCCACCTCTCACAGCAGCTTTGAGCAACCATCTTCAACAACCACCCTTATTGCCTCCTCCAACAACCCAAATTAGTGAGACACTGTAAAAAAAATCAACCTTCACCCATCTCCTCCAACCGATGACCCAGTAGTCTTATACAGTGAGCCGAACCAGCAGCCCTCACATCTTCCCCGATCTATCCTCCCGATTCAACATCAACAAAACCCAAAAAACAGACCCAACACAACATCCCTCAACCGTCGTGGGTTTCGTTTCTGGACAAGCCCCCGCTCATACCCAAATCATTGGCTGGAAAGTCTTAGCGAAGGAGGAGTAAAGGGGTTAGATCAGTTTTTTTTTCCCTTCAATCACGTTTTCTATTGTTTTGCAGGTGTTAATATTGCCGCATTAGAAACACGCGCTCCACAATCCAGCAACCCAATTATCCCGCGCGTGATACACATTCTCGACACGCGGTTCAGTCAACTTTCCAGCCACTTTTTCTAATTTTTACCCCAAGTCAATTTCAAACCACAAAAACGAATGATGAATATTTTTGTTATTTATGTGTTTAATGATGTATATGTCAATAATCTTTGTTGACTTATATTTGTGGTGTTAGTAATAATTATATCTTCATAAAATAATAATAATAAAAACTGAATATGTAAAAATTATTTAATTTATTGATGTAAAGTTTTTTTTAGTTAATATTTAATTTCATGAGCATGATTCCCTCTAAAATCAGTATTAACTTGTAAAAACTTTATTTTTTTTTAATTACTAGATTACGACTCTTAATTTTCTACGACACATTTCCCCTCTCGATTTCAAAGGAGTCATCACCACGAAGTCTACTGAGACACGACAAAATAATGATTCCACTAGAGAATTTATAGTTTATCTTGATTTCTATGATACCTTTCTCTTTAATAATTAATGGTTGCAATCATGTATCAGGTTTATCAAATATGAGGGAATGCTACTGGTTGTTTGAATTTATAATGTTTTGATCCTGAAAGAAAGGTCAAGTCCTATAACGGATATTTTATTAATGGACATATCTTTCATACTAAAGAGTATGGTTAGAATAGAAAAACCTATAATAATGAAGTTTGTATTAAGAGATCAATTTCTAATGAGTTTGTAGTTGATTATTATGTGAAGTTAGAAGATGTGATTGAATTTCAATATCATAACGAGTATAATAGAGTCTTTTTATTCAAATACTAATGGTATAATATTACCGATAGAAAAATCAGAGCAGATCTCCACCATGGTTTGATCATAATTAATATAAAGATTAGACTTCACAATATTAACGATATCTTTGTTTTTTTCAATAATTGCCAATAAATTTATTACGCATACAATTCTTCTTTTAGAAATGATAGTTTTAGGGTTGGTTGATATCCATAATGAAAACCAAACTGAGCTCTTATTATTATATAAGTTTATTAGATAATTTTTTTAATTATTGTATTATATGAAAAATTTTAACTAACAATAGCTTTCTTTTGCAGGCTATGGTGCTTGGAAGCGATACAAGATTGATGGAGCTTTATGTTGAAACCCACATACGAATTGTGAACCATCAGAAAAAGGTTGTAACAACTCGTGAATATCTGAGCTCAGAAGTTCGTGATAAGTTGAATTTTAACAATTGTTTTTCTCAAGTTACAGTTTTTTTTTTAATTTATGACTCTTTTTTTCATGATACATATAACACTCGATTGCAGGAGATATACAGGAATGATCCTTCGACTCGTCCAAAACTCGATCTGGATTTTTGGTTGGAGGCTAAATCATCCAAGGACCCGATAAAAATTGGGTTTACGTATCTCTAATGGTATACCTAAGGATAAGCGGACAAGACATAATGTATCGACCATTGGTTCCTCACAATCTGGATCGAGCCATCAATCTCCAGCTGTCTAGACGATGTTACGAGAACATGTTCAAACTCAAACAACCCAAGTTAGTGTTGTGACAGCCTAACATAGGTTTGAGACGGTCGACTTGAGAGATAAAGTAAATGTCCTCGAGAAGCTGTTGGCAACACTAACTGGTACACGTAATCAACCTCGTTGCCTTTTTGGTTTTAAGGATTATAGATGGAATTACCGACTAACTATGTCCATCGAAAAGTTTCAGAGAGTCAGAAAAAACTACAGGACTTACTACTGTTAAATGTAATTCTTCATCGATTTAATTTAGTTAGTAAGATGTATAGGAGCACCAATAAAATTACCAACAACTTAGTCTGTATGTGATATGCTATAATCACCGATGAGTTTACTAATGGAATGGATGCCGATATTTTTTTTGTTTGATGCACTATTTTTATTTGTAAATCCAACGTGATTATATTACCGATAGAATAATTGACAATATATAAATCATAGATAATATGTTTTTCGACAACAATGTTTTATCCGTGATTTCATCAATAATTTTATTTTTGATTAAATTAGTGTTTAAATATCAATAAGATATTCCTTAGATGTGATGCAATATTCTAACAGGGCAAATGATTGTCAAAAACTTTGTAAAGTCAAACAAAATGGTTTTAAGAAAATAAAAAAAAATACTGGTTAATTTTGTTTATTTCCTAAAACTCGAAAAGAAAAAAATATATATGTTTCTGACTGAAAATCATAATAAGAAAAGCAAAAAAATAAAAATAAAACTGCAATTTATAGCAATCAACCCCGAACATGTTGTGAGAATTGTGAGCAGGTTTCCACAATGCAGACAACTTGTTAGGGATGTTTGTTTCAGTAATTCTTCATGAGCCACGTACGGAATACGTATCAAGCTAAACTTGTAATTGTCATTAACTTTATTATATGTGTCAAATCAATCACCTAATCATTCTTCTCAATGAGAAATGTCTTCTATTTTATTGGCCCATGATATTGGCCCACCAAGACTAAACCATTAATTAAGCAAGTAGGCACTTAATTTTTTTTATTTCTTTTAATCTCGAGCCTCAACCCATAGTTCTATCGGTGTGGGAGCTAGCAAGATTCTAGCTGCCGAGCATATGATTCGACTACATAATCTTATCATTATACAAGTTGGATAAAGAAGCTTTTGAAAGAGATCAATAATTTTTTTTTTTTTGGAGAATGTTAAGGGAGATAATTGATCTTTAATAAAGTAAGTAATTATGAATTTCAAGAAGGTTAGTAATTCTATTTCAATCTTTATGTCACATTTTTTTTCCATATGCGTCTAATGGGGCCATGCTAGCATGTCTTGCTCACCAACTTGATAATTTTCTTTCATATCATATCAAATAAAGAATGCCCACTATAAAGTATCACCTTGCTGGTTTTGTTTATATTTACAACATGATTTTAATATATTCATGTAAGCCTGTTTGAAAGTGTGGTTGCGGTTGTTTTTTAAAGTATTTTTCGGTTAGAAATATATCAAAACAAGATTTTTTTTATTTTTAAAAAATAATTTAAAATCAGCGTATCAAAATGATCTAAAAACACCAAAAAAATATTAATTTGAAGTAAAGAAAGAAAAAAAATAATTTTTTTTAAAAAATACTTTTAAAACACAAAAACAAACAAGACCTATATGATAATTATAAGACAAATTAAATTCATAAAAAATAGCAAGTAAAGTTTCCCTTTATTAGGATTAAAATTTATGTTATTGGAACTTCTTATCTACACTAGAAGACTCCCATACCAATTTATTGTGAAAGCTGCATGATGAATATTACAAACAAAAGAAAACAAGAAAGAATACGATATTTAGCGTAGTTCACATGAATAAATAGTATTAGCATTCGACTATAAGCACAAACTACAATAAAATTGATATTTTTTGACAGGTAGGTTGACTTAAATGATTAATTGTTGGATTAAGCTGCAATATATACAGTAAAAAAGATAAGCTCAAGGATTTTTTTTTCTTCTTTTTATTTTTTATGAATGAGATTGATGTTTTATTAAACATAAAATAAAACAAATAAAAAAAATTACCAGCAAATTCACAACCAGGGTCAAACAAGACAAAATCAACATAAACAAACCTGGAGGTTAAGCAGCTACTTGATCTTTTTTTCTCAATTAACATGAATATTATCACTATTTTAATCAAATCTACTCACCCATTTTTAGCTATCAATCGATTAAAAAATTATATTTGCACCTAAATATAAACATAACCTGCGGAGAAAAATAAGCACCCACACTATAAAAAAGCATAACCTCTTCAAATTTGGTCACAGGATACTAGGGTGGTGGTTGGGATATGATTTGATGGTACAAGGTGAACCCCCAAAGGCTGAGCACCGTTAATTTAATTATAAAAAGAAGCGTAGCATATTTATGATCTTGTAAGAATCACACCATTCTCCAATCCCTTCAGAGCATGGCTTTCAATGCCTAGCTGTGCGGCTTGTATGATCCAGGGACCAATTTGCTATGCGACAGACAAGAAGTTGACAGTGATAGATCACAATCTTAGGGTTTCATTATAGAAGATCGGACATGGACATGGACATGGACATGGAAGGCACGAGGGCTACATATGCTCCCACTTCCCCCTCCTCTCTCTCTCTCCAATCAAATGAAGAAAGACTTTTTTATATATGTGGACTAAAACTTGGTTAAGTGGTACCGATATTAAAGAGATATGGCACCTCCCAGACAAGGTGACCCAACAAAAGAATGGCATCCTTTCTCTTTCTCTCGTCAATGATCATCTTACCATCACATGCTATATATATATATATTCCACAAATCTCACCAAGTCCTTTGTGGAATCATATTCATTTGATGCGCTGGGGAAACTTCCATTCATTTCTATGTTGGCATCGTCCACGTGGGGTGCAACATATACGTGTAAATGTTCGAAACTTCCATTTAATAACCTAACCATGCACAGTCAATTATCAGTCCCCACGACGGCTTATCGATGCAAGGATATTCTAATATCATGGTCCCTGTGAATGAAATGCCTTTGTACTCTAGGAAGAAAACTGATGGCTAGTTCTTCGTGAAATGTTTTATTTTTATATGTAGCGATAGGATATTTTGATTTCTTCTAGCTAGCTAGGTGCGGGTGTTTGGTGGAAAAAATTAATAAATTAGCGCAATTGATTTTTCATGGAATTATAGCAATTAGTTATATAGACATGAGTTTTTTTTATTATTACTAGAGATATAGAAAAGATATTTAATTTCCTATATATATATAGCTTGTTATATATGCATGCCTCTCATTAATTTCACGAGATGCATAATGGCAACCCACCACAAAATGAATGCCGAGATTGTTTGAGACAGAGATCATGGACGATATCTTTATTTCTTGGTCCAGTAATCCATGGTATTGCGACAAAACCATTGAAAACTTGAAATTGTTACTCTCACACCTTGAAATTTAATGCCTCTTATTTGTTATAAGAATCCACCTCCAGGACATAATGTCTGGAATGCTGTGAATCCATTTCTGTTGATCACCATATTCTCATTGCGGTCAAACTCTATTGAAAAATATGGTAAATACTGGTTTTGGGGTTACGCTAATTCATGCAGGCTTCGATATAATGTGGCATTTTGTTCGTTTTCCTTTCCCTTTTCCTTTCCGTAGCTTTTAGCTACCCGGCCTTCTAATATTTCCTCTCAAAATTGAAGCCTGGAGGTTTGCAATGTCAAATTACTTTGTTGCGAATGAAACTGATCTTGACCAATAGCTTTAATCAGGACTAATTGTGGACTGGCGCTGCATCGCGTGGCTAAATTTTTATTTTTATTTTTTTCATAAAATATATGCTTAGATGCAGTTGTCAACGTATTTTAAAAAGTAGAATGAAAAATTATCACTAGAAAATTAGAAAACACCAACAAAATATTCCGTGCAAGTAAACACAATGTAAATGGTTGATAGTTATCGACAAACACACATCGCCCGTCAAAGTTTTGTTAAGAATTTACTATCTGTCGGCAATTCTATCGATATTTTAAATTATCAATGGAAAGGCCGGAGAAATATTAGCATCAAATAAATAAAATGCACCTACAAGATTTTGTCAACCATTCAAATATTTCGTTGCTATATTGTTCATACATTGCCGATGGATTAGATAAAAAAATTGGTGACTGACTTGTCATCACTAAATCTATCAAAGAGTCTAAAACTTTTTAAGCATTCTATAATATTTAATGAGACAGTGCCTCTTTTGCTGATAAAATCACCAACAAATTTTTTTATCTGTTGATGATTCAATAAAAAAATTAATGTTATTTGTTTTTTTTATCTTTTTTTAGTTATGTAGTTGTTCATTCAAATGACAATAAAAAAAATTCATAATAAAACCAAACACTATCAATTTATTGAGCATCAAAATTTCATTAATTCAATATTTATTATAATATTAATTTTATAACAATAAATACATTACTACATAGATGAAGATAGAGGCAGAGGAGGGGGAAATCCTGAGGCAAAAAGACCAAAATGAGGAGGATAATGTGAAGAAATATATTCCATCATTTTCTCCCAAAAATCACAATAAAACCAAACACTATCAACTTATTGAACATCAAGATTTTATTAATTCAATATTGATTACAATATTAATTTTACAATAATAAATACATTGCTATACATATAGAGGTGGAGGTGGAGGGGGGGATCCTGAGCAAAAAAGGACCAGAATGAGGAGGATACTATGAAGATATATATTCCATCATTTTCAGACAATTTTACCTACCTTCTTCTTCTTCTTCTTCTTCTTTTAATCTAGCTATTATTTCTTCTTCTAATTGGCTACTCATTTCTTGACGTATTCTAAGACCCTCGACTCAAATTTTAGCATCGAATGGCTTGAGCTCAACTGTTGTGTTTCTAGAGTTGAAGCAGTATGACCTAACCTCATTTTTCTAGCTGATGTGTTTCTTTGTTTGGTTTTGCGACCTAAATCATGATTGCCTTCTAAATTCTTTTGATGCCACAAACTCTTGAAACTTCTCTCAGTTATCATTTTTGACGTGACTTGGTCTATACTTCTTAATGGAAGAGGAGACTTTCTCAACTCAACCTACAAAACCATTTGTAACTTTCATCTCACTACAAACCCCACTATTTATAGGTGAAAAGAGGGAGCACACATCATGATTCTTTCCCTTTAATTTGATAAAATCCAAAAATCTCTTCCCTGAAAACCATCCAATCTCATCCTTGAAAATAATCCATTTCTATCCAGCTTGATTTGGAGATGATATTGAGCCTAATTTGTGTCCATTTATACATAGTTTTGAAATCCGGACCAGCCCGGCGGGTCGACCCAGGACCCGGTCACCCCGGGTCTGGGACCAATCCGGGTCTAAGTAAAAACCTGTCGGGGAGTTGGTCCGGCGAAACCCGGTCGACCCGGAACCCGGGCGACCCTGTAAACCTGACTGAGACTCGACCTCTTTTATTATATATATACACAAACATGAAACGACTAACGATCCAGAATTGCAGACAGAGAGAAAACCTAATTAAAAAAAAAGAAACTTACAATTCCATTCCATTAACAATTACTATAAATAACAATATTCAATAGCCGCAAACACAAACTTACCATTCCATTAAGAATTTCCAACAATTACTTATGAAATATCGAGCTATTCCAAAAACCTTGATGCTAAACAATACGATATATCAAAATTGATAGGAGAGATTAAATTACCATTTCAATTAAAGCTATCCTATCATTCGAACTGATAGATAGAAGAGCCAAAGAGTAATCGATGAGGGAGACCCATTAACCTAATAATCTATTAGGAGAAGAATACACGACAAAACCAAGAAAAATTACGGTTTAAAAGCAACCCTAAGAAAAAAAGGAGGAAATGCAGGCAAAGAGAGGATAAATAAAGGAAGGATTTTAGTAGATCTGTTAAAAAAAAAGAAGTAAAAAGAAGAAGATAAATAGAGTGAAGGAAATGAAGAGACATTTCATAACAAAATAACTTACCTGGTAGAGTGAAGAAGATGAGTAATATTATTGGTAGAGTGAAGAAGATGGGTAACAAATTTACCATAATAAGTTATTTTTTTGGCCTGACCCATCTGACCCGTGACCCGATCATTAAACCGGGTCGACCACCGAGTCGGGTTTCAAAACTATGCATTCATATCACAACCTAGTAGTCGGATGCACCACTACATATAATACATATATTAAATAATTAATCTCTATAACTTGGAAAATTAGCTTAATTCAAAGAGTTACCATTTATGAGTTACATTAGATGGTACAATTGAACCACGGTGAGCCCTGATATTGATGACGAATTAACTATGCTGGATGTGGCTTCATGTGCTAAGTGGTTCTAGCCGAATGAAGACTTAATGCACCTAAGTTACTCTGTCTCCTATCATGGCTTCCAATTTAGAAGGTGACCTGCGAACTCGTAACATTCCTCTTTTTGTGTGGCTAATATATATATTTAAAATTAAAGAATATCTTACATGTAAGACTTTTTTCAGATGTAAAATATTTTATACAGAACAATCTCCTCTTGCATAAGAAAAGATGAAAAGATCTGCTCATTATATCCAATATTTTATAACATGTTGCTTAGATTCGAACTTCCTTTTCAACTTGTTTGATTATTTGGTTTCATTTCGTTGTCAGTGCCAGCTTGTTATTCATGGCAGTCTATATTTTCATGCTTGAATAAAATGAAATTGTCATGTTTTGAATAGAAAAGATATTGCAAAATGAAAATTTTAATGCTCCAAATTAAGACGCGATTGGATTCTGCAGAAGTAGGAGGGCCCGGTCATGAGGTAAGGTCTCACGAGATGAAAACCTTACTAGTATTAGCTTATGTATGGCGCTATGTCTAGAAAGTCTAGGATTGAAAGCGAAACATGCAAGAGAAAACAAAAGGCTTCGCTATTTTTGGATTTCGGAGATGAAACCTCCAGTCCTAAATAATTGAGCTCCTGCTTGGACATTACAGAACTTAGGGACACCAGTAAATATATAATCTGTATCAGTAAGTATAATGAGATACAATCATTAACGAACTTAACTTAACTATCAGATTTAAGTTACTAAATACTTATATGATTGTTAATTTTAAAAAATTAGTTAAGGTGTATGTAAGCTGGCCGGCCTGGACATCCACTATTAACAAAACAAAAAAAAGAAAGTATAATGGGATAATAAAGGGAAAAAACGCAGGGTTTCATAAGCTGTTACCTTATATGAGGAATGAGGAGAGGGGGTTGAGAGAAAATGTGTTCTTTCGTCAACAAGTGCGTGCTTATTCAATGAGCTGTCTCAAAATTATCTTGTAGTAATTGGTGATCAATTTCAAAGACAAGACCTGACAATTTTTGAGCCTTTGTTTTTTTTACCTCGACTCCGCTATCATTTGGGCTAGGCATTATTTCAAAATCCGCACTGCATGTGGTACACCTTTCATTTTCTTATCTCTTCACGATAAAGTCGTCATTCCATTAATAAATTGACTTTAAGAAAACTGGGCTCTCGTACTGGTTACCAAATCAAAAACCAGTTAAAATGAAAAAAATACTAAGAACAGTTAATTTCTTATCAGCAAGGAGAGGTTCCTCCACTTGTTCGTACAAAAGAATGTTTTCTCACAAATTCCCTCGCATTCTATAATCTAAATTAGGGCAACTACTTCATATTGTTTTAGGTATCCTAGGCCTCGATACAAATAGATATATGCTTCCCATCGTCTAGACATGGATGGCTTGTTTAACATCTAATCTAGAAATACAATTAATTAATCTTATTATGTGAAAACTATTCAAAAAATACCGTGCACGTACAGCTACGTGCACAAAATCTTTTATCTAGTAGAGGAAATAATTTTGTTCAGGAAAGGTAGAGATGAGATTTGGGTTGATGTTTATCTCATAGAGAAATGATTAAAAAAATTCATAAAAAAAAAAAAATTTATCTAGTAAATTATTAACGGATGCCGAAATAACTTGCAGACAAGATATTTAAAACCTATATATTTTTAAAGAAAAAAAATTATAGATTGTTTTGTTATTGTTAAAGAATCATCTCAACTCAATAGCCCTTTAAACTTGAAATGTGCACATGCTCATATTATCCTGTGCTTAATTTTTATCATATAAATAAAAATTGTGAGATTCGAACTCGTGAACGCTTAGTCATCAAGACTCTGATACCATGTCAAAAAACAATCTCAACCCAATAGTTTAAACTGTTAGGTGATGTCACAACAAGATATGATTTATATTATTTTTTAATAGTTACTTATAACAAAATTCTTTTTAAAAGTTATTTTTTACATTAATACATTAAAATAAACATTTTAAAAATAAAAAAAATATTTTTTTTCAAAAAAAAAACTTTTAAAATTAAAAAACAAACGGTGTCATATCGCAAGTTCTGTTTCTGAGAGAGGAACCGATAGCTAATTCGTTTGTTTTCTTGTGTTAGTACTCTGTTTGATTTGATGTCTTTTCATCCTGTTCGAACGTTGGGGTTTGGTCCACCTAAAGTTGAACAAAAAAACAAAACACCTGATGCCAAGCACCAAATTTGTAAGAATCTTTAAACACTAGCAAATAGAACACAACCTCCTTTTCTTATCAGATATTTTCATTATTAATTCTGTCTATTTAACTTTGGTCATGGTATGATTCGTGACCATGATTTGTAGAATGGAAACCATTAAATTTCTTTGTTAATATTTTTCAAGTTCTTTTTCTCACCGACCCAGTAAAAATAAATATTTCTCCAGCCGCCATAACTTAAAAAAAAATATTTCATGAACTAGTATATTTTAATCAGGGTGCGGGTGTTTTATCTGTTATTTTTTAGCAATTTTTTAACTAAAGTTAATATTTATTTTCCAATGTGATTGCTAGAAATAAAAATCGTTATTTTCTATCCATTTAAATAAAAATAAGTTTAATTAATGAAATGATCATAATAGTAGACCTAAAATTAATATTAAATCAAAATTGAGGGACGAAATAAAAGTTTGAGCAGAGAAAATAGAAAAGAAAAGAAAATATGAGATGAATTTATAGTAATCAAGAAAAGCCAACTTTAAAGGTGGATGTAAGTCACATGGACCGTCTAAAAAATACCACGTGTAACACATGTCTGGCACTCTATTTTAACTTGGTGGGCTGACACAAAAAAATTGATTGTGATATTTGTGTCTAAAGCTGCGTAAAGCTAGATTTGCACAACCAATTTAGCTGTGATAGCTTAGAAAAAACTTTTCTAGCTAGTTTGAAAAAAAAAAAATTATATTTTTTATATAGTTTTTTTGCAGCTCTGTTATTAATTTAATATAAAACTTTTATTTAATTTTATCATTTAATATTATATTGATAATAAATTAATTTTTATATCTTTTTATTATTTAATAAAATAAAAAAATTAATTTAATTTGATAGAGTCCATAACCTGATGTAGACTAGGGTTAACATGACTTTTTTTTCTATTTAATTTTTTTTTCAGTCAAACCCAATCAGTAAAGTTACATTAAAAAATTTCTACATAATTTAATTTAAATAAAAAGTTGGATAGACAGTCATCAAGTATAGAATTTCATAACGGTCTATATATTATTTTTTATGTTTCAAAATTTTTTGGTCCAATATGGTGCAATAGCCTGTGAAATAAACTAAGTACCACTCTAGAAGACTGGAGTGCAACCATCTTTTTAATTGTTAATGTGAACAGTGAAAAAAAGTTATTTTGTTTTTTCATTTTCCTCTTCCTTTTTTGTTTTTTTTCTTATTTCTTATTTTATCATTTAATATTTACTTAATTTTGAATTTATTTTTATAAATTATTTTGGTTTTTTATGAGGTTATCGTAGTATCAAACAAATATCCCAACATTTTATTTGTACTGGTTCATTCTAGATTTTATAAACTTTTATTTTTGTTATCATATAATTAAGTATTTTTATCTTAAAAAATAAAATTCCCAAACTCAGTGGAGCCATCACTTGAATCGTAAATTTGACAGATTAAATTGCAAAGCCAGGGTTGATACAATATATCACCGTCTCAATATTAAAAAAATTCATTTTATTTTTTAAGTCAAACCTTGTTTTTTACCGGTCGTTCAAATTGTTTTTGAATCCGTTAAGTTAAATGGATACATTAAAGTAACTCTTATTTGGTTTAATTTTAAGTTCTGATTAGTTAATGAATTTTAAGTTCTGACTAGTTAATGAATCGTTTTGAGAGGCTTTAAAATTGACTCGTTGAAACATATTTAATAATAATATCAAATGACTTTATATAACCTAAATATATTTTTGTATTTTTTTAAAAAATTGATTCAATGAAGCGTGCCCTGTAAATTAGTTATATCTTAAAAAAATCTAGTTAACGTGTTGCGTATGACAATATGACGTCATATGATTAAGTAGAGGATGGCAAGATTAACTTGAAGAAAAAAAAACATTGACAATATATCTATCTTTTCGATCAGAGGAAAAAA
>Ga0325403_1003486_pt1 | contig 14371 bp, 8 predicted proteins | sample PopdelMetagenome_19_FD_205665 | JGI IMG/M metagenome (GOLD analysis project Ga0325403, IMG submission 205665) | Populus deltoides microbial communities from Bellville, Georgia, United States - Xylem-PdKOR-R4 | ecosystem: Host-associated > Plants > Phyllosphere > Stem > Wood/Secondary xylem...
AACTCAACTCCTTGCTTAGAGTAGGTTTAAAATTAACTTGCGTGAAAATTATCTCAACATGATCAGTCGACTTGGTGAGTCTAAAAGCAACTTAGATGACCGATAAAAAATATGGTTTATCTTTCAAAAGAATTCAAGATAACATTCTTTTTTAATATTAAGATTATGACATGTTGGATTGATTTGGGCTTTGAAGTTTAAACCACCAAAACCATGATCCAAATAATAGACTCCAATAACAACTTTTATTTTTTACTTAATAATATGATAACAAAGATAGATGTTTATAAAATTAAGCATTAACTAAATATTAAGATATTTGTTTGGGATTGCAATAACCTTATAAAAAAACAAGCTGAAATAAATTATGAAGATCAATTCAAAATCAATGAAATATTGAAGAATAAAATTAAAAATAAAATCTAAAACAAATATTCAACTCAAAGAAAAAGAAATGAAAATGAGATTTAAAAAGAAAAAAAAAGGTCAACTCTTTCACTATTTATATTAACAGTGACAATGAAGGAGTGGAGGTTTTACCCCGGTTCTCTTAGTATAGAAGATAATAAAATTAGAAAAAAAAATACAAAAAGTAATTCAATTGAAAGGAAAAAAGTAAAAGGCGGAAGTGTATATATATATATATATATATAAACAACACTCTTCACTGAGTTTTGGTTTTTTTTTTTTAAATTCTTGATTGGGAGCATGATTTTAAAACTAATAAACATTAATATGTGGGTCTTATTAATATTTGAAAAAAAAACACGGTATCAGACAATTGTCTTGTAAAAGACAAGCTCATGACATTCAAATTAAAATAATAAAAAAGATTATGAGTAAGATTTCAAAATAACTGTAGAAGAATAATCACAAATGATTAAAAAAAAGGATTATGAGCAAAGTTTAACCTTAAATATCAAACATGCTTTCTCTGGAGATTTATCATTTTAAATAAAGTGATTGTCTTATAACTTAGGTTAGCACATGATAATTTCGATTCCACTTGATAATGTGGTTCAAATTGTTTCTCAAAGTGCTTTTCAAACTGTACACTAGTACATTATATCACATTACCGAACACACATGAATATATCATCCTATTATTTGGTCTTTTTTACATTTAGTCGTTGTACATTGAAATATTATAGTTTACATCATGGACTTTATGTGCGCATAATATTTTACATTCTCATTCTAGTCCGCAAAAAAAATCAATAAAAAATATATGATTATAAATAGGACTGCCATTATTTTCTATTTAACAACGATGAAGCTCCTATTGCGTTAAAATAATGAAAAATACCTAAAAGTTATCATTGCAATAAAAAAAATAGTAAGTTGATCGATTACCATAAAATTACAAAAATGTTACCTCTGCAAATATTTAACAATACATTTATCCTTTTTTTAACCATTTCACACATAATCAAGATCAAATTCTTTTATAAACTGTCATTTCCAACCACAAGCAATAATTTTCCAACAACAAAAAATCTCAATCATTATCTCTCCATTTACAACAAACCTATCAAAAACCCTAGCAACATATTGCCCCTTTCCACGTACCATTTGAGCACAACAAACCTGTCAAATATTCCAGCCACAAACTACCCATTTTCACACACCATTTGAGGATAACAACTCATATTTATCCCTCTTTTCTTTATAATCCTAGCAAACAAACTTGCTAAAATTCCACCAAAATATAGTAAGAATTCCAAAAAAATCTCAATTCACACACTACTTAAAATATTCAGTATGCACACTGCCCACCACCAAACACACATTGCCCACCACTAAAGGTGAGCAAAAAAACCGATTAAACCGAGAAAACAAAAAAAAATTAACTGAAAAAACCGAATCGTGAAAAAAAATCAATTAAACCGATTAGAATTTTTAAAAAACCGACCAGTTCGGTTTTGGTTTTATAAGCTTGAAACCGAAAAAACCGAACCGAACCCAAACCGAAAAAAACTGAGCCAAACCAACAAAATTGAGAAAACTAAGAAAAAAACCCAAGCCAAACGGGAAAAAATCAAGCCAAACCTAAAAAACCAGTTTGAACCGGTTTTTGTTCTAAAATAACCGAACCGAACCAAAACTAGTCGGTTTGAACCGGTTTCGGTTTAAAAAAAATGATTTGGTTACTTTTTTTTATAAAAACTAAACCGAACCGAAAATTATCACCCCTACCCACCACTAAACACAAACTGCATGAATTTACAGGGACTAGAGTTAAAAAGTTGTATTAAAACAACCATGCACATTATCAACATATCATCATCTATATAAAATGCTAATATCATACAAAGTTACAAAAACTTGAATGAACTAAAGTTTAAGAATAGAAAGTGCATCAAATGTAAAGACATAGCAGTTGTTAGAATATTATAAACAAAAACTAGTAAAAATAAGTTATTCTACATATATGATGACATGTCACACCGACTATACCTTCATTAATTGGTGCAAACCTATAAATGAAATTGAATTAACTATGATAGGGGGAGAAGGTGACATAAGTTTAAGAAAATAAAGGTAAATTACATAGAGTTTGGATCAAGAAATATAACATAAAGGTTAGATTTATAAGTGTCAAGTTGTTTCTAGTAGTTAATTTAGTATGAGTAATGTTATTATTTGTAACTATTATCTTGTTCACATCGAACAAATAAAGTAAAACAATGTATTTCCAACTATTAATTATTAAGCAAAATACAAGAACATAAATATGTTAAATAAATTCATAAGGCAGCTTTGCTAACAACAATATAGCATTCATATTGTGAAAAAAAAAAACAACAAATCATTAACAATAAAGCATTTTTAGCAAAAACAACACCTTAATAGCAATGATCCACATATATTACATCCATATTGTAACAAAAAAAAAACATTAACAATTAAATAGAAATAACATATCGCTCAAAGTCACAAGTCTTCTTCTATATTCTTTAATCAACAAAATTACTTTGGGTAAAGTGTTAAAATGGTATAAATGTACAAGTTTGTAATTTAAAAGAACTTCAATTTAGATTGTTTTTTATTAAACTAATATAATCATCAACATATTTAATAGAATCACATGTATGCGTGTTGAGGGTTGAGAAAAGGATGCACTAGCATGATTTTTGCCACCCTAGTATCTCTTGAGCCTTTCATTGATTCCTTTTGATTTTCAATTATGGATACTCTACCACCACTTTCCAACTGTAATTTGTTTAGGAGTATCTCTTTAGCATGTCTTAAGATTTTAGTCATATAACTTACAGATGTTGCATCTAAATATGGAAGATTTTTTTTCTTATAGTACCAGATCTTCTTTTTTTTTTCTTCATTTTCTATCTTTCTTGGTCTACCCACACTCATTTTAAGGTTTAGAAGTAGAAAAATTACATGTCCTTCATTGTGATCTAGATCAATTTTTAGTAAAAAGTGCACACTTAAAAGTATATCTTCCTAAATATTTCAATGGTATAGCACGCGTAACATGCATTTTATAACTTAACTCTTTTGTGATGTACATAATGGACCATATGTTTACATGGAATCCTAGTCATTATCCCCCTGCCACAAGGGCATTATCTTTTCTCCAAATCAATACAAAGTTTGGTTTAGCCTTTATAGATTTCATATTCATCAAAACTAGATAGAATCATTCTCGTATATTTTGTTTTCATTATAGACTTGTCCAACAACTTTTCTAACATAGGGTGTTGTATTGTTTCACAACTTATAGCTTAAGCAAATCGATCATGAAACCTAGCTATAAGTTTCATCATAATTTTCTTTAGTAACATAACAATTATAATACTCCTGTAATTCTAAACTCAGCTTTTAAATGATTTCGCCAAGTTATTAACTATATTCATATATAAATCATCGTCATGTGTCGTTGTTTTCAAACTCAACAATAATATAATTAATAAGAAACAATCTATTATTGCTATTTAAGCAACTGTCGATAATATGACTCCTTCATATGGACCATTGAGATAACATCTTTCTATCCCAATAAATGACCTACATCAATTAACAAAGCTATCATTCATCACTTTCAAACAAATATAAACTCATTGAAACTTTCATGGTGAATACACTTTTGAATTGTAATAAGGGTTAAACCCTAAAAACAAATCAGAACCTAAATTATATTGTTTCAACAACTAGATATATATAGAGAGTGTCTTAGAAGATTTATTGTGACTTCCTTAAAAAAACTTTTTCGCATTGTTCTTAGCTTTTCATAATTGCATTGAGTGTGGTTTAATCCCAAACTTATGTTCTACAAATGTATTAAAGGCTTTATTTAAAATGTTTGGGTCACCATTAATTATTGGTAATAATTTATTTGCTATCTATGTTGAATTAGTAACTTTTATATTTGTAGGTCAAAAGTAACTATGTTTCTATCTTAAAGACTTCACCATAGATGTGTTAGTACTTGGAAGGAGAGAAACATATACTCATCAAGCACAACCATCACCAATACATGTTGCTACAACCTTCTCTTTCTAATTAATATATTTTTAAGGTGATATTTATGCTTCATTTCATACTATCTTAACATATCTCTGAAGTGATTGACATTGGTGAAAACATGAGATTTTTATACTTAATGAATTTATCAACCATAACCCAAAAGTAATAACACTTTATTTACTCTACTAATATTCATCAAAATTCAAATCTTTTAACCCAAAAGTAGTAACATTTTATTGCTTTTTCCAACTTCTTCATCATATGGAGAAAAATATTTAGTTCCAGGTATCCTATTATTATTAGGCTTGCCCGAATAATATAAGGCTTTCTTAATGTTAAAGGATCAATATTAGTATCAACATCAATATTTATATGAATTTCTTCTTTGCGTTCTTGTTCATGCATACTTAATATTTGTAATGTTGAGGCATCGTCAACAAGCTTATTCTTTCTATCATCCCTTATTTGAAAGCCATTAAAGTCTACGTCATATACTTGTTTGTATATGAACAATATGTTTATATAAGATATATAGTTAGAAACATCAATTTTTTTAGACATACAAAGAACCACCATGATGAGCAATTATGCCTTGCATTTTGTATAATATAATGGTAAAGAATACACTACTGCATTATGATTAAATAATTATTAAACAAATTAAGGATGTATGAACAATACCATAAGCTATAGTTTAGGAGATTTTTAGGATTTCCAAAAAAATATTATTTGTTAGGTTAAACAAAGTTAATAGAAACTTTATTATATCAATCAAACAAGTTTAAAGTAATGATTATAAAATTAGGGTTATATGAACGCTAACCCGTGAGATACAATTCGAGGTTTTTAAGGGTTTTTTTTTAATTAAAAAAATAACAAGATTTGATAATTAAACAAAGTTATTAGAAAAGTTAAAACTTTAATTAAACATGTTTGAAGAAAATATTAAAAAAAAGGGTTATGTAAACAATAGCCCGTTACCTTTAAATTAGAGATTTTTTCTAGGTGTTCAAAAAAAAAAGGACCAATTGGTTTTCCACTAGCAAGATCGTGTTTGAGATGTTGATTATTGTAGACTAAACAAGACTAATAAACTTCTTCTTATGGTTTTTCTATCATTGAGATTTATGTTTGGAAATTCATAAATTTGTGCTTTTTATTTACATTAAGTAAAAACAACCTATAAACAAATGAATTAATTGTTTAATAATAACAAAACGCATTAGCAATGATTTTTGAAGTCTCAATCCGAAAAAAAAATTAAAACACACATATTTCTTACCGAGTTCCAAAAAAAACTCTCGTGCAAGATTCCAACAACATTATATAAGAAAAGACAACCACAATGAAACAAAAGAAATTGTGTGAAAAATCAATTAGAAACAATAGTTTTTTTTTGTTCAATTTGGGTTTGGAAAGAGGAAGAAACTAATTTCTAAACAAAAAAGTTGCGATTGATATGTTAATTGGTTAATTTTTCAATTTAATATATATATATATATATATATATATATATATATATTATTTGATCATGTTTAGAAATTTTGTTGACTAAAAATGTAAATTAGAAAGTATAGCAAGTAAACTAAAAAAAAAAAACCTAAACTACAAGTGTAAATTTCCCAAATAATAAAAATGCAGACACCATCTTGTATTCTTGATAATCACAGCAGTAAATCATACGCTGAATCATTGCACCACTGCTTACATGCCACATTGTAACTAAGTGCATTCTTCATAAATAAATAAATAAAAAACACCATCCAAGAGCAGCAAAAAATTAGTTTCGGTGCCGCGAGTGATACGGCGACTGTAACTACAACCATAGACCGGTTCCGAGTGTTTTTTTTTTTTAAAAAAAAAATTTGAATAACCACATTAATGCATCATAACTAAGATAAATTTCCAAACAAAATTAATAAACAAAATTCACGCAATCTTTAAAATAGTCGGAAAACGCAAATAAATTCAGAGCTGTGCCATAACATCCACCATCACCCAACAAAGAGCACAATTACTATTATACCAGGATGAACCAATCAAACTCCATAGCCTCACTACTGTCAATACACATGTCTCATTCTGTCTCGCCCAACAGGATGCCGATCATCTCGCCCCCGCTCCATGTACATATCCTGTCGAAACTCTTTTGGTGGTGGGGCTCCCCTAATTGGAGATCTGCTCCTATCTCTCCCGTCACGTCCCCATCTGCCACGTTGAGGAAGTGAAGGTGGAGGTAGAGGTGGAGAGGGTGGCCGCCTCTCAAACCCTTTCCTTTCATTGAAAAGGCCATCCCTTCCACGGTCTTTATGACCCCAGTCCATTGGCATAGGCCTATCAAATTTGTTCCTCCCCCTGTACTCATCATCTGGATAATCAGACCGCTCCCTCCGCATATCATGGTCAGAAAACCTGCCTCCTTGCCTAGGAGGTGGAGGACCACCAGGCCCAAAATCTCTGGGTCCATCTCTGGACCAACCTCGAGGAGGAGACCTATAGCCATTCATGGTCCTGCCTGGAGAAAGATCCAATGGAGGACCAGGAAAGCGTCTTGGAGGAGCATGTGGAGGTGGAGGGCCGGGATAACCCCGCCGAGGACTTCCCCCAGGTCTATATCGAGGCCTTTTGCAGTTGTTACAGTACTCTCTCCTTGCAAAGTTCAGGTTGCCACATCTGAGACAGGAAAAAATAGTATAAGGTCCGAAGGCACCCCATCTCATGGTATCATAAGAAACATGCTAAAACAAAACCAATTGTTAAAAATGTAAAACCTTTTCTTTTATCACTAAAAAAAATAAAAATAAAATTGACGATGAACTTACAAAGGATCAGAGCAGATCCAGTCGCCTTCCCTTGGGCGTACATTTGGATTATTCCTACTCACGCCCTCCCCTCTAAGAGGCCCTGGACCAAATCCAGGCCCATCAAAACCTCTGCCAAGTGGTCTGCCACCACCTCTTCCTCGAGCATAGGGGGGTGAAGAATCTCGAAATCTACCACGATCCCTCCCATTGCTAAAATCACGACCTCGAGGTGGGGCCCCCGAATTATCAAAATCAGAACTGTATCGGCGATCTGCATCCCTACGACGTACAGGAGAACCAGAACCTGCACGAAGTCTATACCCTGGAAAAAAGCCAGCAAAGTCTAAAGATGAGCAACCCCCAAAAACAAGGGAGAAATTTTGTTGGTGCAAAGTAGTAATGCTAGCCGCAGATTTAACCCAAAAACTGTGAAATAACCAATTCAACAAAATTGCAAAGACATCAATCATCAGGTAGGGCATCTCCCCATAAAAAGTGGTATAAAAGGAGATATCAAGCGAGGGAGAGTAAGGCGTTTGCATGATAAAGGTCTGTTGCTATCTCTCAGAATGATAGCCCACATTATATTGAATACAACTGGAGGGGGAGATAACAAAAACCAATTACTTGAAATCACCACAATCTATATACGAGAACAAATCAAGTCCAGTTTTCCTACTTTAACATGCCATCCCCAACTATTTCATCACCAACAGCTTCCTTAAAGATATGTTTCTAGCCTAAGCACTGAACTACCAACACCAATACAATTTATCAGGAGCAGCCATAACTTCACAATAGCAATGGGAATGAAACTTTGAATCCAGCACAGACCAGCAAAACCCAATCACAAGTATGTCCCAGGAACTTTAGACAAAACATGCTTCAATAAGAGCAGGAAGACCAAGTACTCCACCAGTAGAAGACACTAATGTTCACAGTAGCCAAATAATTCACAAAATCAAGTAGCTACCAATTAGTCCCAATTATCTTCAGAAACCAGAGTGTTTTATTAGAAACAGTTCATACAATATATGTTCCTATCAACCACAGTACCCCATAGCTCAAGGTAGAAGGTAGGCTGAAGCCATTACAACCTGCCTTGACACAAAATGGTACTTTTTATGTTCAATCTGCCACCGGTTAATACCTGCCCCATACAGCCAATTAAAGTAAATTGGAAATCGGAACCCAATGGAGACCATCACCCAAGATTTTAAAGAGGTATGCAGCAACTTCCCAGACTAAATAATCACCAATTAAACAAAAACTAAACAGCACAACAGAGACTAGAAAAAATGAGATGATAATAGAATTCCCCAGTTCTTATGGACTTCAGACTTGATGTAACAATGCTGAAAAGTAGAATTCCTGAACAGCTACTAAGAACCATTCAACTCAACCTGATTCAACCATCCAAATGTTGAAGAGTAAATTAAAATAATGAAAATCCCAATCAGGCCACTGATTCTTGCAACAATAATTCCAACACAGATTCAGATACCTTCTAGAATTTACCAGTTACCAGGAATTTACCACCAACTAAAAAAAAAAAAACCTGAGCCAGATACCCATCAGCTAGCTGCAATAATTCCAGGTGTCGAAAGGCAGCCTGCACACTTGATCACACCCCAAACATACCAGCCCCATTGTCCCTTACCACTTAAATCAAGGTTACTGTTGCAATTGATAATGGCGGTATCCAAAAACACTCACAGACCATGTTGCATCTCAATTATCCTTAAGAGAAAACAGCTTGTACAGGACAATATTTGTTTTCCCCACGCTATACAAAACCATTTTATTAAGTCCCCCAACATCCCTGAACATACACATAAAAATGGCTTTCCAGCAAAATGACAAAAGCATCCGATGAAGTTCCCATACCACTCAAAATAATGATAGTTGCATTTCCCATAAATATATTGACCATAATAGAAAAACCAAATCCCCTGAGATCATGATCCAAGACTGCACTCACACCAACATGCCTTCCTCAAGACCCAAGTTCTTGCAGGCAAGCTGTAACACACAACAACAAAATTTACTTGCAATTCGACACTCATATGGTAGGAGACCAAGAAGCTCGACATGAAATGCAATGAGTGGGAAAAAAAGTACTTTGGTGTATAAATAGATGAACTTGTTGGATAAATACTATATGACCACAATGACTACCTAATATGATTTTATATTTGACTCTGCAGAAATTTATAAATATAACAAAATGTCAAATGCTGACAAGAAACCTTTGAAAATATTCTATCTAATAGAGCAAAAGAAAAAAATATCACATCAAATGAGGAGAAATATAAACCATAGTGTTGTGAGAACCATTTCAACTTATAAAATATAAAACAGGTTATTCAGCATAAGAGAAGCAAATTGCAAGAGAAGTTGATTACTATTTCTCAGTGAAGCCTATAAGGTACAGCCTCTCAACCAATTGTCGAAGAAAAATAAATCAATTATTGATCCCATTCTCGTCTCTTATTGTTCCAAAATAATTCAACCCACAATAAAAGATACTCATTTCCATGGGCATGCCATGGATCCTGTAGAAGTTCTACAACATGCAATCACGATCGGAAGTTCCTTTTCAGTTATAAATTTTAGTGAAAAGTACTTGTAATAGCACACTTAAGCCTCAAAAAAAAGTAAAGGTAGTAGTATCATTATATTCAAAGTTTAAGTTTAAGAATGTAGTATCATGCTTAGATATAGACTCCCCCCACATAAAAAAAACCCATCTTGAGAAAAAGCTTGCATACTCTAAAGGTATCCAATATGCAATTGAAAAACAAACTTTTCATGGTCATACTTCTACTCTTCTCTTCAATACATAATGACTTCATCATATATGGGATGATCAGATCTCACTCTATATTTGATATGCCATTTTAGTAGGCAAAACATACTCTAGGGAAAAACTATTATTTTTTTATTATTTTGGTATTTTCAACATTTACCTAACCTCTGGAAAGTTGAATGTGATTACAACATTCACTTACAGGATTCATTGTTTATTCTACAAATTAGAAACATCATTGCCAAATTTATTGGAAAAAAAAGAAGAGGAAGATCACAATTAGGTACACAATAGACGAAAAGGTCAATGTATTTTCTTTTCAGTTCTAAATCCTTCTACTTGAATCATCACATATTGAACAAACACTTGGTATCACCATTTTAATGCCCAATATTTTAACATAAGCTAGAAGGATATTTTAACCAGATGATCCACTGTAAAGTTTCCTGCAATTCAATCATTTGGAGGCTTAACATCAAACTGTGAAATGATGCCACCTCAACATTCCACTATCAACTTTTATGAAGCAACAAACGAAGCATACACAGGATTACAAAATTAAACCGAGCTCCACCCAACAAAGTTACACAATTAAACTGATATGTTCTCATTCTATGAGATACAAGCTAGATTCCAAATAGTTAATATTAGGTTCATTATCAATATCAGAAGACTTTACACATAATTAAACGATGATTTCATAAACTAAGCAATAAAAGGTGCAAATTACAACCTAAAATAACCAATCAATTTCATTCATGTCATGAATTGTATTATTATAAGGAAAACTTCTCCTCAGATCACTCCACTCCTATCCTTCAAACACACAATTCATAAAATAATCAACAACAAAAAAAAAAAAACATAGCTTTCAGAATGCTAGTTCTAGAGCTGAAAATAAATCTATAGCCAATCGTATCATTATATTATGACTCAAATAACTCTACTACTCCGATCTAGGGTTTCAAAAAAAGAAAAGAATGAACTTCACATGTATGAATATTAATTAAAATAAAAGCAGATAAAAAAAACGAGCAAGCTAAAATAAAGAGGAAAAAACCGAACCAGGATCGTCAGAGTATCGATCGGAGCGAGAATAAGATGGAAGTTCACGGCGGACCTCGCCAGGCTCGTAATCGCTACCACCGGTACGGCCTCCACCTCCGGCGGCATCACCTCCGTCACTGACGGATGGACGTACAACGAGGCTGCTAAGGAGAGGCTGGTGATGCGGTGCCGTTTGGTCCTTGTCTCTGGACCCCATCGTTCTCTCTCTCTCTCTGTTTGAAGTAGTAAGTGATTAAGCAAGCGCGTTCCTGTTTGACTTTATGAACCCTAAAGAAGTGCCGTCGGATAATTGGTTTTGTTTTTGTTCTGAGGAGATGGTCTTTCTAAGCTTCGTAATTTTTTGTTGCCTTGTCAGCCTCTTATTGTTAAATTTTGTAGTAATTTATCGTGTGTCTTCCTAATCCTTGCAGCGAAGGTAGTTATATATATATATATATATATATATATATATAACATGAACTAAAAAAATTTAAGTAATTATATATTCATAATTCTAGTTAAGAAATTAAATTATATTAAATTCAGATAAAATGAGTCAACTATTTATAATCAATAAATGATTTAAATACAATGAGAGAGATAGATAATATAAATAAAAAATTAATTACATGAAGAAATAAAAAGTCTCATAACAAAATTTTTCAATACATGAGAATCACTGAAAGATAGGAAGCACATATAAATCTAGTAACAACCTAGTTGTTCCCATCATAATAAGTCTTGATAGACTCTTTTTGGGTTGCAAGCTAATAAGTTTAAATTATTAATTAACTAATATAAATTCAATAATAAAATAAACCCCTAAACAATGTATAATGCGCTAAAAAAATTTAAATTAAAAATAATTATTTAAAATAAATAAATAATAAAATAGAATAATAAAAAAGTCTTCATGTTAAAATCCCTCCATGTGGCCTAAATCTCTAATTTTTGCATATTCTTGGCAGATTTGAGTTCTGATTTCAAACATGTCGTTCTCTCTCGTTTGAATGAATTACTGGGCCTACGATATATAGTTGGAAAGTTTCAGATGTCTAGTTTCTATCCCAACTTTAATTGAAGCAAAATTTCACCGGTAACTCTAGATATGTCCAAAACAGTACACAAAGATTTTGTTTGACATATTTGATAATATTAGTTTACTAACTTTGACCATCTGAAATATTATGTTCCTTAACTCCATTTGACCTGAAAATTTACCACAATATATTTTCACGTATCATTTCCTTGTAAAATTTCAGCTTTATCCAATATATGATTTGAAAGATATGTTAAATCTCGCAAAACTAATCAGCAGATATTTTAAGGCCAAATTTGGATCTGACTTTGTTCATATCATAAATTTAGTAAACTCGTAAAATCGAACCAAGTTTACCGATTTTGCATGAGTTAAGTCAGATTTTACTAGTTTCGAGTTTTTAGTCCGATTTAGCACATTAAATTTACGAGTTAACTCGCAATTTTAACAAGCTTACTTGTAGTAACCTAATGAGCTTCCTTCCCGACCGAACCTTGATTATTATTATTATTATTATTATTATTTCTCCCTTCAAATCAATGTATGTGGAGTATTACCCCGAACTAAATAAATGGTCATAAGAAGGGGTGATCATTTTCAGTTTGTTTTGATTTTTATTCAAAAAAATAACTAAATCAAAATTTTGAAAAAAAAACCTAAATCGATTTAAACTAACCGGTTTCGGTTCGGTTTTTTATGTAAAAAAACCAAACAAACCTATATTTTTTTTGGGCTTTCTAAACTTTCTATTGGGTTTTTAATGGGCTTTCTAATGGGCTTTTAATAGACTTTCTAATGGGCTTGTAAATAATGTTAATATTGTCTAATTTTCTTATAAGATTGCAAAGTATATTTAATTTTTTTCCACTAAATATTTATTGTATTAAATTGTTAGTGTCAATCTTGTGTTCAATATGTTTTTTGCCTTTCTAATATTTTTCTTCTATTTTGTTTGAGTGAGTAGAACTTTTATTGTAGAAGAGTTTAACTCCCGACTCCCGCTGCAGAAGAATTTAAATAACACACACCAATAAGTTAAAATTCAAATTACAAAGCATGGCCTTTAAAGGGCTTCAAAAAAACAATAAATAACATTGTCATAAAACACTTTAAGCTAGAAAAATAAATCTTCATTGTGCATATCATCTATAATTATCATCCGTTGCTAGATGTAACATAACACCAAATTCTACAAAATAAAAAATTAGACATGTTATAATGAAAATGTGTTAAATAATAGATTATAAAATAAAATGTGTAAGTTTATAAGAAAAATTACATGATTCAAAGTTTTTGTAGGATTCAAAATCATTCATCAAGGTTCCGATATCGATTGGAATTGGTCCATGATATAACCAATTTTGACAACAAATAAGTGTTTGAACTGTTGCTGGAGATAAAGAACTTCAAAATTGGTTGAGTATACGACTGCTTGTGTGCTAAAAGTTGATTCAGAAGCCATTGTGGATATAGGAATAACTAGAACATGTTGTGCAACTTTCGAAAGTATCTTATATTTTGAAGCATTACTCTTCCACCAACCCAAAATATCTAATTTATCATCATTATGATCCTCACAACCATCAACCAAATACCTCTCAACCTCATTTCTATTTTCCACACTATCTTCTTCATGTAAATGCCTTTTGAATCGAGCTAAAATGTTAACATTTACCTCAATGTCATCAATAGTATCATTAATATCTTGTTTATTACTATTATTATCCACCTCTTCATCGGCTTTTAAATAAAACTTATACAAGCTCACCAAATTATCTTTCACCTTCTTTGTTAACAATTATGCTTTGTCATAATCATACAACTCACCAAAATAAAATTTCACATATTTTAACTTAAGACGTGGATCCAAAATATTAGCCACATATAATAAAACATTCTGATTTACTTCATAACCCCAATACTTCTCAAACTTTAACTTAATGTTCATCGCCATTCAATTTAAGAGAGTATCTTTATTTTTATACAGTTGCAACAAGTTTGTATGCATGTAAATCAATTTATTAAAAAAGAATTTAATGTGACATGCAATGAGCCTGAAAATCTCAATGTAACCATGTAAAAGATCTTTAAGAACTTCACTAAAGTTCTAGCATTTTCCCAATCCTCCTAACTAGGTGGCTCTATGTTTTTTTTATTCCCCTTTGAGTCAACATCCAAAAAGTAACT
>Ga0325403_1003488_pt1 | contig 14367 bp, 8 predicted proteins | sample PopdelMetagenome_19_FD_205665 | JGI IMG/M metagenome (GOLD analysis project Ga0325403, IMG submission 205665) | Populus deltoides microbial communities from Bellville, Georgia, United States - Xylem-PdKOR-R4 | ecosystem: Host-associated > Plants > Phyllosphere > Stem > Wood/Secondary xylem...
GTTAAAACTGTGGTTGAAATTGAGATTGAATAAAAAGTAGTTTAATGTGTTTGGTTAAGAATGCTTTTAAAATTAAAGTTATAAAATAATTTTAAAATATATATATTAAAATTGATGGTTTTTAATTTAAATGTTGTAGATTTAACTATTGTTATTACTTCATGAAATAAATAATACTTTATATAAAATATTTTTTATTATGCCATTAAACCATCTACAATTCCATTATGTACAAAATTCATTCGACAAGAATTAAAGTTTCTATTATTTTTTGAGCGTGTAATAGAATTAGATAAAATATTATCAGGAATAAAATTGATTTGATATTACAGTGCGAGTGAATTTAATTCACTCTACACTAGTTTTTCGAGAAAAAAAATATTATTTACATGACAATACGAGTAAATTTAATTCATTATAAACTAATTTTTTTTAAAAAAATACAAAAACTAAACACACTGAAGAAAAAAAAAAAAAAAGTTCACGCAACAGTGCAAGTGAATTGCACTGTTCACGTGAACAGTGCAATTCATTTGCACTGTGCACGTAAACACAAGATTTTGCAAAGCAGCTCATAGCTGCTTTGCAAAATTCACGTCCAAAACGTGAAATTGTATGGGATCCATTAGAATTAAATTGCGTTTCCAGTGGAACCAAACATTATGTTTGCTGTGGTTGCTTCAAACGCAGAAGCAACCACGCAAACAAACGGGCTCTTTGACCGGGCGTCAGCCTATTAAATCTTCGCTTAAAGAATGTTTTTTGTTTTCTTTTTTAAAAAGAAAATTATAGAAATAATTAAAAGAGCCATGGTGTTTTTTTATATATATAATTATTGAACATTTATTCTTTTTAATTTCATCATTTTTTTTTGTTATATTAGCATGGTTTTTTTCCTTACAATCCTTTCAATTTGCATTATGAATATTTCAGCATGAATTAAAAGATTATTTGGTGGATTCGGTCTCAAATTATAGTTAAAAATTAAAATTAAAATAAGGGGTGCCGACTTTAACAAAGAAAAACAAAATAAACATGGTTTAGATTTTGACATGGAAAACTTCAATTTGCTCCCTGGAGTTCTAGTTTTCCTATCATGGAAAACATGGGTTTAATTAATGAATTGATAAGTTTGAGGATTTAATTGAGCTTAGAATTAGTTTAATTAATGAAAGCAGTGGCTTAATTGTAGAAATATTAAAGTTTGGAATCAATTAAGGATTAAATTGATTAAACTGGAAGACAAGGACTGTGTTGTAAAAGGCACAAACATCCAGGGGTCTGATTACAATGTTCCCAGGGGCCTGATTAGAAGATGTCAAAACGTAAAATGACTAAATTGCAAAAGGGCCGCCCCAGTCAGAAACGGCGCCGTTTTGTTCCATTCTTCGTCTTCTTCCCCTTGGAACAGAGGAGACCACCTGAGAAGGAAATACAGAATGCCACCCAGACAGGCAACTCACACCACCAGACACATTGCAATGCCCACGACTTCCATCACCAGCTTCTCAGTTCGTTTTCGTGTCCTGCCGCCATAACAAGCCATTGAGGCGTGGAGGAAACCACCACCAACAGTCCAGCGATGGCAGGACTGTTGGTGTCCCAATCCGGCCAAAACACAAAATCCCAGGCCTTATCACTATCATGGAAGATAGGCAGCAGGACAGAATGCCTATAAAAGGTAGAGGCATAGATGACGAAAACAAAAGAGAGGGAGGAGAAAGAAAGAAAAAAGAAGAAAAAAGGGGGAGGAGAAAACAGGGGAACGAATAACAGGGGAGAGAAAAAGAGAGCAAATCAACTTGACTAAAAAAAACACAAACCAGAAGAGCAGAAAAGAAAAGAGGAGGAGGAGAAGGCAGAAGAAGGCAGAAGAAGAGTAGTGGAAATTCTAGAATCCCAGCCAAAAGTCAGCAACATCTCTCGCCAGCACCGAACGCATGTAAGTCTCTATTTTTAACCTCATTTGGTAATTTAATTACGCAGACACTGTAGCAAGCGTGCGAACCCACGCACGCTTGCAGACGTCTGAACCATTAACTGCTGGGCTGGACCACCCCAGTGTAAGAAAAGAGGAATGGGCCGGGTCTGGACCTCAGGTACAGACTGTTTTTTTTATGCCTTGACCATATTTTTTATACCCCTCCCCTTTTTATATCAAAAAATTCTCAGAATATTTGGGGCCTTCATGGATTTATTTTTGGACCCCTCGCACATTATTTTTTTATTTACTTTTTTCATTGCGTTTTGTTTTTTCATGTTATATGCTCAATTTGTGGATCGTGACTGTTAAATACAAATATGTCATGCAATATATTTTTTTAGACTTGTCTAAAAATAGTAAATAATAAAAAGGATAAACAAAAAAAAAGCATAGAAAATTTATTTCTCTTTCATAAAAAAAATCAAAATTTTGCAAATTTATTCATTGACGCCAGAGTTGGGAATATCGTATTTTTTTTAGATTTTGAGCAATATTTACCAACACCATATTTGAAAATATTCATTGACGCCAAAGTCAGGAACATGATAGGAATAATAAAAATAAAAGGAAAGAACAAACTCTTAGTGATTTTAGACAAAACCAGTAATGTAGTTTGTCTTAGAAATAACACGTAAGGGGTGATAACATCTTCTTTTTTGCGAAACAGTCCCGTACCATAAGAATCTCTGTTAACTAGTTAAGGTTTCTAGTGACCATAATACTAGGTGGTAACTCCTTGAACCAGACATTTCCCTTCAAAGAATAAGATGTCAGATATCTGTTCTTTTTTCATGAAAACTTTTAATTGGTCGTCGTGATATCCGGGTATGACAACATGCATGAACATAAAAACCTTATTAACAATAAAAGAAATATGTAGCCATGTAAAAAAAACTCCAACCATTTTGTTGTAACCCAATTTTGGCCCATTGGCTTTTAATTTAATTTTATAGGGTTTAAAATATAAAATTAAAAGATCAGAGATTTATTTCGATGAAAAGTGTGATTTGTCAACTTGCGTGAAAACTAGGGACTACAATGTGCTTTTGTCATTCTATCTTTATCTTCAAGATAATCTCTATGTTCAAGATAATCCTTGTCTTTAAGATAATGATAGTTATCTACTTTCAAATTTAATTCTTAATCAAATTCAAACTTCAAATAAGAGAATGAGTTTGATTGAAACTTGATTTCTCACACGCGAAGGAACTTTTGCACTATAAATACAGATCTCAGTGTATGCAGAAAGGGAAGAGAGAAAGCAAAAAGAAAAAACCACAGGAGAAGGCCATTACCAGAAACCCTACAAAAAAGATAAATAAAAAAAAGACATTTACAAAAAAAAAAGGGCGCGACCGAATCCTAGACTAGCCGCCGCTGCCCCCTCCCCTCAGCTTCCTTCCTCCTCTTTTTCCCCAATCACCAAAAAGCAGCTGGAGCAAGCCCTCCGTGGCTTTTCTTTTCCTCTCTGGCTTGAGACCAAAATCGCCACCACACCAGCCTTGGCCTCCCCTCTCAGCCGAACAAACATCCCCAACCATCACCATTGTCTTCGCCTTCGTTTCCCAATAATAGCACAAAGCAACAGCACAGGAAAGAAATACTAGGGAAGACACTAAAAAACAGAAACAGAGGGGAAAATAGTAATAGTCGGGCAGCCCTCTATCACCATCTTCATGGTCTTCGCCTTCACTCCGCAGCTACACCAGCCCCAACAGCTCTTCCACACCGGAAACATCTAGCGATCCTCCATTGAAGCAGCTACACTGATCTCAGCAACACTGGAAGCCGCCATCCTCAACCGCGACAACCATTTACCTTGTCGTTTTTGTCCTCACTAGCGCAGCGTCTTCAACAGGCCCAGCACCGCAAGCTTCCCTCTGGCAGCAGCGACTTGCAACTCCAGAACGACCACACCACAGAGAACAACAAGTGGGATTTTCAACCGTTAGCGGTTGCTCGATCGTCACCATCGTCTTCACCCACACGCTGCAGCTGCACCAGACTCGTCTTGTATTGTTACAGAAACATATTCATAAAAATGAGGAAGCACAGGACAAACAGAGAGGAGGGAATATCATTGGAGAACAAGAAGAAACAAAAGAGGAAGAGAAAGCAGTCGGCCAGTCTTCCTCCACCAACGCCTTCAGTCGCTGCCTCGCTAGGTAAGTCTTTCTTCCCCTGTTTTGCCAAATTAATTACGTTACTACTGTAGCATGCATGCGTGAGTTGTTCATGCATGTGTAAGTTGTTCACGCATGCATGCAACAGTGGCCACCCGAGTCACTGGTTTGGACAAGTGACCCGACCTTTTTTTTTTTAGTTTTGAGACCGGGCTACATAAATAAACAAAAAAATGATAAAAAAAGAAAAAAATAGTTTATGTTTCTTTTAATACAGAATTTTGCGGATTTATTCACTGGCATCAAAGTCAGGAATACTGCACTTTTTGGGTTGTGCAATATTTATCAACGCCAGAGTTGGAAGTATTTGTAGTTGATTATTCACTGACGCCAAAGTCAGGAATATCCTAGGTGGACCATGAAAAGCGTAATACAACAAACTCTTAGCAATTTTAAGACAAAACCAGCAATGCAGCTTGCCTCAGGTATGACGCTTACGGGGTGATAATATCTTCCCTTTCGCGTAATCAGTCCCGTACCGTAGAATCTCTGTTGACCAGTTAGGGTTCCTAGTGACCATAATACTAGGTGGCAACTTCTTAAACAAGACCTTTTCCCTTAAAATAACAAGATCTCAAATATCTGTTTTTTTTTCGATCGAGAGATAATTCTTTAACAGGTCGCCGTGGTATCCGGGTGTGACACACTTGATGATATAAAGTAAGGTCAGAATAAGTAGAACCATTGTTAAAGATGGCAAAAAGACGAGAATCAACAGTTATCGATGTAGATATTGGTTGATATTGGGACATGCTAGCCTGGTGCACAATGTTAGAGGCATAGCAAGACTACGAGAAAATTAACTTATGAGATGTTATACCTCAATACCAAGAAAATAAATCAAACAAGCAATCAATTGAGTCTATAAAAGAAGATTATTATTTGTGATAACGATATCATCAATAAAAACCAAAATATAGATGCAAATAATTGATTATTAGTATATTAAAAGGAAAGTGTCAATTTGACACCCATAAAAACTAAGACCTAAAAAAATAGCAAAGCTTATCAAACTCTGCAAGTGGTGCCTATTTAATTCCATAGAAAGACTTGTGAAGTTTACATACATAAGAAGGAAGGTGAAGATCAACAAAACTCAGAGGGTGTTGTATATAAACATCCAACTAACAAATAAACCAGTATTGGAAAATAGTAATAGATAAAACTATCTAAATTGTAATTGATTTGATAATTAGACTACGGGTATTGTCAAAGTCAATATCCTCTTGTTAATGATACTTCATAGCTACCAACCAGGTTTTATAATATTAAATGGACCTATTAGTTTTCTATTTAATCTTGGTTTTCTATTTAATCATATACACCTCGTTACAGTTAGCAACATTCATAAAGATATAAAAAAGAACTATAGGCCAAGTGTCATTACTGAATTGATTTTCGCAGCCATTATTAAATTCCATTTAGGATGTTGTTTAGCCTCAGTGTAACAAATAGGTTTGGATAAAGATGGTGAAGCAACCTTGGATAAACAAAAGATACAGGACAAGTTAGTTTTGAGGCTAATGTGGACAAAGAGCCATAAAGTGAGTACAAATAAAAGGATATGGTTAGAGATTCAGTGGAAAAGATGAATAGGAAGAGATATTATCCTTGATAATATTTTTTTTTTAGTTTAACATGGGTGTCCGGGCCAGCTTGCGCGCACCTCGACTAATCCTTGATAATCTTGATACTAGAAGTAATGGGTAGAGTCTTAGAGGTTGATGGATGATAGGAGATAATGCGTGATAGTGTTAAAGTTGGAGAATGGAAATTAGATTTACATTATCAGTAAATTAACAAATACAAATGAAAATACTAATGACATATTTTCATTAGTAAATTATAGTGAATTTTACTGACATAAATATTACATCTGTATATACCAAGAGAATTACAATGAGAAAAGAAGAAATTAAAACAAAACCAAAAAATACAATGACATGTCATTTATACCAACAGAATTACCGATGGTATTAATACCATCGGTAAAATTCATTTGTAAACTTGTTGGTAAACTATTCACTTCTTCTTAGTATTGTTCATCATGTCAATTACAAAGGTATCACTGACGGATTAAGTTCTTTGTTATTTTTCAGAGAGCTTTGGAACTATTCACTTTTCAATTGCGCTGTTAATTATTGTTCTTTATAGACGAAATCACTAACGGATTGAAAAGTCATTGAAGAAATTTGGAGGGTTTTTGAAATTTTTTGATTAAAGTAAAAATTTAAATTAAATATTAAAGACAGAATCATCGACGAATTGAAAAGTCAATGGTGATATTTGGGGGATTTCTAAAATTTTTTGATTAAATTAAAAATTTAAATTAGATATTACAGATAGAATCACCGATGAAATGTTTATAAATATTAATATTTAATTATCTATCAGTAAAATCATTTGGAAAATGCCATAATAAAAAAAACTAGAATCTCTTATTTCATAACAGACACGCCTCTTCTTCTTCTTCTCTCTTCCCTTTATGTAAAAAACACGAACATTCTTTTTTTTTCCTCTCTTCTCTTCTCTCCTGAACTCCTTTACTTCTCCTCCACGCTCAGATATGTCTTCTCCTATTTTCTTAATTTCTCTTCTTAGTTTTTTTTTAATTAACATACTTTATGAATTTGTTTTTTTCTTTTATCTTCCCAGCATCACTCGCAACTACATTAAGGTAAGATTTTTTTTGTGTTTTTTTTTGCATTATATTTTTTAATTTTTGTTGTTCTTAATAATTGTATGAATGTTGTTGTAGGATTTTTTTTTATATGAGATCAATTTTATTGTTTAATTTTAATTAAATTATTTTATTTGTTGTTAGATTATGGGTTCTGAAATAGATTTTCTAGGTTAGGTGGAAATTATTTTTTGTTGATTTATTTATTTGTTGTTGTTGTTTATTTTTTTATGTTATTTAATATTTGTTACAAATTTGTTTGAGTTGATTTTCTTCTTCTTTTTTCCAAGCAACTCAGTTCCTGAGTATTATGGAGTGTTGATTTATATTAATTTAATTATTTTCTAGTACTGTTAAATTGATTTTTTTAAAAATATTTTTAAATAATTACCGACTGATTAAGTTCGTTAGTGTATTTTAGAGAGTTGGAAAAGAAGTATTGTAAATATCATTGTGCTACTGTTTAATAACTGATGGAATTGCATATGATATTTATATCGGTTATATGACAAGTTTCCCGAGAGAAATACCGACGGAATGAGATGAATAATTTTTTGGCGCACTTTTCCTATCAGTAAATCCTTTGCTAATAAATATTTTTTTTATTATCGATAGATAAAAAAAATTACCAAGAGTTTTAGCGATGGAGCATTTTTGTCCATAATCTCGTTGATAAATTCATTGTCAATAAAATAATAGTATAAATACTGACAAAAAATTATGTCAATAAATATAAAAATTCTAGTAGTGCGAGACGCTGAAAATGGAACCAAAGATGGAGTAGCACAAGGCAATATGCTTAATTTTTATATTTTTACCATAGTCTTACTTTTAATTTTTTCATATCTTCTCTCTCTCTCTCTCTCTCTCTCTCTCTCTCTCTCTCTCTATATATATATATATATATATATATATATATATATATATATATATATATATGAAGAAATAAATTCATAAAAATATGGGTTTTGGAGTGAAAAATCAATATTCAATTCTTGAATTCAAGCTAAACATTACCCAAATTGGATTTAGATTCATGGTATTGAGAAAGCCTATTTAAAAAATAATTAAATGAGAAAACCAACCTTGAAGAAGTGTGGTTGACTTATATACACGTTTAAAAAAAACAAAAAGGAGAAAAGTGAAATTTTTTATTATAAGAAAGAGAGATTTTCTTACTAGAAATTTTATAAATGTATCTCGATAAATAAAAGAATATCTTTTTAAAGAGAAATTCAAATTAATTTATCTTGGTGGACGGAGAAATCTAAGAAGGAGATTTATAACTTCGATGTTTATGATTTTCTCAAAATATATAAGTCAATCTGATTGAGAAAATAAGGCTAGAAGTCAGAGCTTAGAATTTGCTAATTTTAGGAAGAAAATCAGGAAAACAAATAAGAAAAGATTTTAGACAAAACAAAAGGAGGAAAAAAAAAAAGAAGAGAGAGAGAGAACGAGACCAAAGAAGAGAAAATGACCAGAGCTGCTTGGAAAGGTTTTTTCATAATTGACAACGGACGTTAGGTGCAAGAGAAGGAAGAAGGAGATTGAATCAAACTTTTATCAACAATTGAGAAATTCAACCTAAACATAGTTTATTCCTTATTATTTTCTTCCTTCTATCTTTGATGGTGGTTGTGGCTGTGTTCAAGACTTTGGTTTGTAATAATAATATTATTGTATCTAACAGCAGAACCCAAAGTGATATTGCAGGTCTGTGACAACAGAGGAAAAGCTATAAGATCACAGACCACAATTACACAAAACAAATGCACGCAAATAAAGAAGAAAACCACAGATGGGTTTGGATATTTGAAGCAAGTAGTAATAGCAACAGTTGTTGTGCAGAGTAGTGAATGCCAGGACCAGTCCTCTTCCATGTTCGTAGGTCCTGAGATTTTTCTACTTTTGTTCATATATCCAGTGGAACAACAGCCAGGCTTTTTTCACCTTCTTTATAGAACTAACATTGAAATTAGAAAATCTGGTGTGCAAAGTAATGAATGGTTTATTTGGCTGTGATGATTTATACGAATTTTGACTCACAATACATCACTCTGAAAAATAAAGGAAACAAATTCTAAACAATTTTGGCTCTGATCTATTATCATATTCTTTAGAATAAATTAAATGCAACTATTCAAAAGAAACCATCAACTTAAATTCCAGCAGCAATCATAGACCCAAACTCTGATTTGATAAATTTTAAATTTGATAATAATAATCTACTCTGAAAATAAGCTACAACCGGTTTAAACAGTACTTTAAACCGACCTAAGGATTAAAGGAAAAGGAACAAAATAAAAAAAGAGCTCCAAAAATACTAGGTAAATACAAAAATTTCCAAAACAAGACCAAATTTGGGTATGTTCCCATCCTTGTAGGTAAGGAAGCATCCAACAATCAAATTAAAAGTTCTGCCATGCTATACCCTGTATTCAGACTTCTTCTTAGACTTCGACTTGTCACTCGTTGATGCATGAGGATTGCTGCGGAATGCAGTACTACGGAAAGCAGAACGGCAAGCACCCCATGCTTGCTGTAGGTCCTAAGTCTCCTTCTTTATCTGTGTTTAAGGCCTTCTTATGTGAAGTGCTAATTAATGCCTCTGTTCATTGCAGATACTTTCCAGAGGGCATTGATATTTCACAGTACAACAAATTTGATAACCCTGATGGCATATAAAACATTACAACCTGATCAACATCGTTCTGAAACGTGTTCGCATAGAAGGATTCCTAGTTTCGGATTACTATCATCTCTATCCCAAGTATCTGGAAATGATTTTGCATAAAAACGTGTTTATAAATAAATTAAATTTAGATGTTTGAAATAAATAGAATTCAATTCATTTTATTTTTTATATTAGTCTCATTACCTTCATCTCATTTCTTCAAAGTTTTCTAAAAAAAGATAGGTATTTTGAAAAAAAATAGTTTTAACATTAAATTTTTTTTCTATTTCAAATTGTAAATTAGAGGGATTAATATCTAATTTACTTTGTTATAATTTTTAAAGATTGAATTCTATGTAAATTTTAATTCTTAACACTAAAAATATTTTAAATATGAGATATTATTAAAAATTTCTAATTCAATTTAATTTAGTGATTTCCAAACATGCATGAGTTTTTGAAATTTGTGCTTTTCTCCATCTACTCTCTTAGATTCTTTCTTTAATCCATAGTGTAGTGATGAAAAAAATATAGTCTTCCTTTAACTCTTCCTAACAAATAAAAATTTATCTATTATAGGACAATACTTTCAAAATTCTTATTCCATAAAAATATTTTTATGGACAAGAGTAACGAATAATATTCTGAAGTCTAATCTATTATGTATTTATGCCTAAATATTAGTCTTTTAAACAAGTTTATAACATTATAATTTATTTATAAAAAATCTTATAACTTGTCTAAGACATGATGCGACAAGAAACAAGATTTTAAATTAAAAAAAGGCCCAATTTAATTTAAATTGATTGATTTATTATTCATTTTAATTTATATATATAAAGCCTACAATATTTTATTAATTCACTTGTTAAGATTGATGTTGTGCAACAAACAATATCTAATACAACCACGCAGCCCATTAGTCCAATAATTTTGCTACCTGAAAAAATACTATATTTATTTAGTGATCATACACAACAAGATGATAATATCATAGCTAAGTGGGCATAAAGTGGGGAGTTTTCTTAAACCAATCCTTCGCCTAATCGAGATCACGAGGTGAGAACTTTTGCATGTCAATGCTTTTCCATAGGCTGAACGCACGAATCAAAAAAGCTTTCCACTGCTGCCTTGTAGAAAATCTCATTGAACCATGACGGGGATGATGAAGCAGATGATATGGTGGTGAAGGTATCGTTCTACCTTTTTCAACTTCGGACTCTTGGTTGTCAATCTCATGATGATCCGACGACCCTGAGCCTTCAAATGAAGTCCCGTAGTAATCAATGTCATGATCCCCCTCTGAACCTTCAAAAGACTCTTGGTTGCAAATGTCAGGATCCAACGCTGGAATTTGATCGTAGTTGCTCGGTCCAAATGGAAATGTCTCTATCACATGGATCCCACATCGTACCACTTCACTGTTTTCGGACCTCAATATCACATGTAGTTCCAATTCATCATCTCCACAGTATTTTTCCATTGCTATCTCAGGTTTGCTTATGACTATTACCCACCTACCACGGAAATAGGGTCTTGCATGTGTAGCTTCGAACAATGGAATACCGTTTCTTTTATTTTTTATAATAGCCTCGTATTCTTGACACCCACCACCTGAACAGACAGCCCAAATGGCCAAGCCTTGGAAAACTGGAGGTATACGAAATGATAATGAACATCCTTCTCCACGGTAGCAGAACCAATTTGGAATCATAGAATAATCGAAGGCTCTGTCATGATGATAATCGAAGATTCTCTGCATAAATATTGAATTCAAGGAATGCTGAGATTTTAGACACTGATTAATATATATATATATATATATATATATATATATATATATATATATATAATTGTGTGTTTATTTGTGTGCAAGAGAGACAGAAATAGTACCTGAAGAAGCCAGTCCTTAGTATTTTTTGATAAATTACTCAGACCTTGCTTGCCGTCAATCTCAATGAAATTGTACAGCGGATAGTGAGACAGATGTGGTGGTGCAGTTATTCCTCCATCTCTTCCAACTTTAGACTCATGATCCCACTCTGACCCTTCAAATGAATCTGTCTTTTCAACTATCACATGGATCCCACATTCAAACACTTCAGCGTCTTCTCCCGTATAAAGTCCCACGCACAGTTCCAATTCCTCATCTTCACAATATTCTTCCATTGCCATCTCACTTGTACTTATGTATGTCATCAAATTGTGAGCGACCGAATCGCATACGTAAGCTTCAAACAATTGAATACCGTTGCTTTTATTTTTTATACACAATTTGGCGGCACCAAAAAGACCTATCAAGCCTTGACAGACAACCCCAACGACCAAGCCTTGGAAAACTGGAGGTACATGAAATGATAATGAACTTCCTTTTCCTCGGTAGCTGAACCAATTTGGAATCATAGTGAACTTGTCTCTGTGGCCGAACGCATAACATCGATTGAAGAGAATTTGATACCCATAACCACCGTAGCACAATGCCTGTATATATATAGATATATATTGATTTCAAGGAATGCTGAATATTAGACATTAATTATAGTATGTGTCAATTGTGTGCTTATTTGTGTGCAAGAGAGACAGAAATAGTACCTCAACAAGACTTCTCTTACAATTATTTGATGACTTGTGGTCGAAAACAGAGCGAATAATCCAGCCATGATTACTTAGACCTTCCATGCCTTCAATCTCTACTAAATCCGAACAACAAAACATATCCAGATTTAGATATTTTTTTGCTTGGATTGGTAGTCTTACCCATTGCATTGATACGCAACCATATGCATCCAAATGTTCTAAATTTGAGGGAAGCTCTGGGATTGATACAAGATTGCTGCAAAGCGCAACCCTCAAAAGCCGCAGCTTAGAAAGGATGCCGATGCCAGAAGGCAGACCGAAGAACTTGTTTCTTGATAGATCCAACTCTTCGAGAGAGGACAAACCTCCAAAATCAACAGCATTAGTTGCACGTTCAGACAAACCATAATTAACAAGTTTTAGCTTTCCCAATACTCTCCAAATAGTGGAAGTTGGAGCTAGCAGAAAAGCTGAAATCCAAGAAGAATTTGGTGAAGGCCGATATGGTAAGTTACACCTCCAGTGTCCGCGCAATGACAACTTCCTCACACACCTTAAATGTCCAACTGAAGAGAGAAATTGCTCGTTGTTAATTCCATCTGCTAGAAGCTCAGTGAAGGACTCAATATCACCCATGCACTCCGGCAGCTCCTTAAGTTGTGAACACCCCGAAATGTTCAAACATACAAGAGACTTTGAATGTCCAATAGATTGATGTACCTCAACTAAACTTGAGCAACCTTCAAGCAGTAGTTTCTCTAGATTTGAACTGTACAAGTTTGCTGTTTTAACAAGATTCTTTGAATAACTAAGATCAAGGATCTTTAGATTGTTAAGAATCTGTCAGAGCAGTGAGGAAAATCATTAACAAGTAATCATCAAAAGTTGTAACTTGTAAATATAAATTACATAATAAACAACTTTTTGGGTATTTTGGTATGTTTCACACCTTTTTTTCCTTCCATAGTTCTTTGATGTTACTGTACTTCATATCAATAACAACTACGCAGTCCGGTGTAAGATCAAATGGCAAAAATTCCAAAGGACATTCAAGCCAACAAATCCAAGTCAACACTTTAAAAAGCCGTTTGAAAGATCCGGTGAGATCTACTCCATTGATTTGCAGTAATTTTAAGTTTTTCATTTTTGCAAATGATCCTGTGCTTAGTGATTTCTCTTCTGATCTTCTCACATCCAGTGCAAGGCCCTGTACAACTTCTGTTCCCTAAGAAAGCAAAAAGAAAAAATCAATAGAACTTTCAAATGATTGTTTGTAATAAGTTTGACAAGAAAGATACAAATGAATGTGCTTTTCTGTATGCATTGAGTTCTTACCATCTGCATCTTGAGTACTTTCCACGCATCCTCTTGACACCAAATTCTGCTCCTTTGTGCAGGATTTTCAGGTGACTCATCCTTAACGATCCCCCTTCCCATCTCTCGTAATAGATCATGCATGCTTATCGTTCCAGAATCATCAACTTTAATCAGAGACCTTTCAATGAGAGTTCCGAAATCATCTTCTGGATTGCAACCATAACGTCCTTCTAGCACTTCTGCTACGTATTCTTTCTGTCCACCAATAAAGAAGCATGCAATATCAAGAAATGTATTCTTTAGATTAGGGCCTTTCAGTGAGTCAAAACTTATTCTAAGCCTTTCTTGAATAGCATGCTCTGGAATTCTTCTCAATCTGTCAATTACAGATTCCCATCTAGCTTGCTTTTTCCCAATCAAACAAGAACCTAAAACCTCAAGAGCTAAAGGAAGTCCTCCACAGTATTCAACTACATCATTAGAAAGCTCAACATAATCTTTTGCTGGCTTGGCGTCCCCAAACGCATGCTGACAGAATAGCTGAAGGGACTCATATGGGTCCAATTCTTGAACCTGGTATCTTTGATCAGCTGGAAGAAGTAAGCGTTCATCTCTAGTTGTAATTATCACCCTGCTTCCGGGACCAAACCAGCTTCGCTCTCCCATCAAAGCATTTAATTGTTGCAGATGATCCACATCATCAACAACAACAAGAACTCTTTTGCGCCAGAGTCGTTCTTTAATCAGAACCTTTCCTCTATCAACACTATTGATCTTCTCAGTATTTTGTCTTAAAATATCATGAAGTAGTTGTTGTTGTAGAAGAACCAAATCATTAGGTTCTGATTTTTCTTTGACATTCAAAAGAAAAGAGATTCCCTCGAATCCATATCCACAGTCATAGCAGAGTTGATTAAATACAACTTTTGCTATAGTCGTCTTTCCTATT
>Ga0325403_1003492_pt1 | contig 14365 bp, 13 predicted proteins | sample PopdelMetagenome_19_FD_205665 | JGI IMG/M metagenome (GOLD analysis project Ga0325403, IMG submission 205665) | Populus deltoides microbial communities from Bellville, Georgia, United States - Xylem-PdKOR-R4 | ecosystem: Host-associated > Plants > Phyllosphere > Stem > Wood/Secondary xylem...
TAAGTTATTGGGCCTTGAGCTTCATGATTTATTTAGCTTTTCTTTCTATAGGGTTATCTTAATCTCATATCTTAGGTCTCGAGTTAGTTTACTTAACCGAGTTGACTTATGATTTTTCTTTGATGTTTTTTAATAGTTTTTTTTTCAGTTTTATCTTTCATTATTTGGTTTGCTTGAAAGTGGACCTCTATTATTTTATTTAATTTTTTTGTATGAGCTTATCCTAATTTCATGACTAGGCCATGAATTTAGCATGATGACATGAGTTGGTTTTTTTTTTGTCATTTTTATTTTTTTAGTTCATCATTTAATGTTTAATTTGTTGGTAATTAAACTTTATATTTTTTTTCTCTTTACGAGGTTATCTCGTTCTTATTTAATTTTTTTATATAAAATAAGATTATTGAGAACTTTTAAAAATATTTAAAAGGTATATTTTCACAATATTAGCAAGTATTCTTCTTTTTTTTTTATCAGTCATTATTTATTTTTGTCATTGATTTTTTTTATAATCATATTATTAAATTAATTATGCTTATTAAACGACCAAATTTTTTTTATTTAAAAATACTATAATCACATGATTTTCTTATATAAAAAAAAATTATCATGTCTTTGTAGCATAATTCAAATTGTCTGTTTAGTAACAACTAAATATAATTTATCCTTTTCCTTCACTCTATTAGAATCGTGTTTAATATTTTATTTTTATTTTTAAATATTTTTTTAAAATATTTTTAATTTGATAAATATATTAATTTAATATATTTTTATTTTTTAAATAATTTTGATATGTTAATGTTAATTTTTTTTTAAATATTTTAGATTTTAATGTATGTTTTTATTTAAAAAATTATTTTGAACCACGCCCTTAAGGTCAATTCCGTCATTGAAAAAGCAGACACTCTCACTAACACGCCCGTAGTTTCTCTCTCGCTCGTATGTAGCCGGAGCTGAGGCTTCCGTAAACGTTATCCGGCTGGAGAATACGGTTATTTTGTTTCTGAATTCCCGAAATGGAGAGTCTCTAGGATTTTCTTAAGCAAAAGCGTGTTCCATTTTTGACAAGAAGAGATGTCTCGGCAAACGCCATCGTCTCATTTTCTTAAATCGAAGACTCTCGATAACAAATATGTGAGCAGTCCATTTCTCCTACAATCCTCGCTATTTATGCCACTTTTATGCACGTTATGGATTTAATTTTCCGTGTTCTGTTTGGTTGCTGGGAAAATCGAGGTTGAAAAGAGAAATTTCTCGATTCGAGGTTTTGTTTTTTTTAGTGTTTGTTTTGGTGAGTTTCAGTCTAGGATTTGAATTTTAGTTGATTAAGAGATTAAATTTGAACTTAAATTAAAATATGAGACTTCAATTTCGAATTTGTTAATTTATTTATTTTTCTTTAGTTTTATTTAATTTTAATTTTGTTTCCTGATTGTCTCTTAACTATTGGCTTTAGTCAATAACGAATTAGCGCGAATGCATGATTTTTAAGTGAGTATGGTGTATTTTGTTTTTGGTGTAGATGCTTGGAGATGAGATTGGAAAAGGAGCGTATGGTCGAGTGTATAAAGGTTTGGATTTGGAGAATGGGGATTTTGTTGCAATTAAACAAGTTTCGTTGGAGAATATTGCCCAAGAGGATCTTAATATCATAATGGTTTGTTTCTAATTTTCTCTTAAAGCTACACATCTGTGTGCAAGTGTACGCGCAACTCTTTTAATCTTAAATGTTGCTAGCTAGTTGAAGATGATGAAGGGCACTGTTATAGATAATTTTCTTGTTACTGTTTTAAGTTGGCCTGAAAGACTAGAGAGTTTATTGCTGACTTTCTTCGGAAACAGCCAGCTTCATTTTCTGTGAGCTGTTTAGGGGTTGGCAAAGTTGAATTAAGTAGTGAAGCATTTACTATTGACATCTCATAGAAAGCCAGAAATGGTTTTGTAGTGGTTATAGTTATTGTCTTTTCCATATCTTCTGTAATTCCTCAAGTGGAACTTCCTTTTAAGCATTTATGTCTGTTAATAAAGCATTTACTTTTAATGTTTCATCTGGTTTTACAATGATATATTTTTTCTGTCTACTTTGTAAGTTTGGCTGACAGTTGCTTCTTTCTTTTCGGGTACAATTTCTTTGGTGGAATGGATTGATGTTTCAGCAAGAGATAGATTTACTGAAGGTAGCTCTTGTTCTTTATTGTTATGTTTGCTTTTTTGAACTTTTCCTTTGTCAAGTCCATAATTCATTTAAGACAGCATATTTTGGGCATAAGGTTCTGGGCTGACTTTTAAATAAGAACCACTTTGTCAGTTACTGAAACTATTATGGTATCCGTGACCATGGCTTTCTTTACTAAAACCTTACTCCCTTCATCATCTTCTAGAGGTTCTATTGTGGATCTGTGTTTCAAGCATAAAGCAGGATGAACATGATTGTCTTTTATGTCCCCTTCACGCAAGTGGCAAACCCAAAGGAACTTCTTGGGCAGGACCATAGCTGTCTAATGGCCTTTATATAATAATTCATATTCTAGCATTGGAGGTCCCTGGGCTTTCATGCTTTTAAAGTTAGTCATGACGAGAGTTCCCTCTAGAGAATGCATATTCTCAGTATGTGATCATACTAGTTTGAACATACTAATTTGATTGCAGAATTTGAACCATAAAAACATTGTGAAATATCTCGGATCATCGAAGACGAAGACTCATCTTCACATAATCCTTGAGTAAGTGAGCTCTTATGTTTTTGACTAACTGATAAATGAGGTTCCATGTAAACTCTGCTTCAAATTCTTATGTTTTAATTTCTTTATGTTGATGCAGGTATGTTGAGAATGGCTCGCTTGCAAACATTATCAAACCAAATAAATTCGGGCCTTTTCCAGAGTCATTGGTGGCTGTTTACATTGCCCAGGTTTTTGATTGTCTCTTCAGTTAGTAGCTTCTTTCTGAGTTTTTTTTTTCTTTTCTAATTTATGCTTATAAAATATTTTGATTTCAGGTTCTGGAAGGATTGGTTTATTTGCATGAACAGGGTGTTATCCATCGAGATATCAAGGGTGCAAACATATTGACAACCAAAGAGGTAATGCACTGTTTATGGTGTTTTGGTAACGTTTCATTTAGATGTGAGCACCTTATAATTACTTTGATTTCAAATACGCTAGGGTGCTCAATCCAAAATTGTGTGATGTCATATTTATTCTCTCAAATAGTGCATTTCTGTAAATTCAGAGTTGCAGTGTATAATTGCTATATAATGTTAAATCTTGGGAATGATGCACACTTTCCATTTAGGGAAATATATAAGTGACATGACTGTTTATGGCTAATTTAACGAAACCCTTTTCCATTTGACAAGAGTTTTTGTTTGTATTCTTAGACTACTTTTAAAAAATAATGAAGAGAGACGAGGTGCCTATGTGACTATAATGTTTGTAAATGGATGTCCTGTGACGTCACTGTACTTTTTCACCTCTCATGTTTTTTACTTGAAGATTTGCCTTTTTTTTCCTTCATATTATGTTCTGTATTGCTCCTATATCTTTTAAAATGGTGTCTTTAAAGCAGTTACTTGACCTTATTTTTACTTCCAGGGCCTTGTGAAACTTGCTGATTTTGGTGTTGCAACAAAATTAACTGAAGCTGATGTTAATACACATTCAGTTGTTGGAACGCCATATTGGATGGCCCCAGAGGTATTCATCTCTTACCTGCTTTCATTTGCTATATGTTTTTTCTATTTGTTCTAATCCATTATGATCAAAATCATGGTTGGAAAGGATAATACATATGATGTAGCTATTGAGGTGTTTACAAGCCTTGATCATGTTAAACTTGTTTATTTGTCAGGTTATTGAAATGTCAGGGGTTTGTGCCGCTTCTGACATCTGGAGCGTTGGCTGCACCGTGATTGAACTTCTTACATGTGTACCACCTTACTATGATTTGCAGCCAATGCCAGCTCTCTTTCGTATTGTTCAGGTTTGATCAGCTTTATATATATATATATATATATATATATATAGTCTTTTCAGTTTATTAAAGTGAGCAATGTTTCCTGTTAAAACCTTTTGGGTTCACTGTCATTTTTCATCTTTTCTTCTCCATGTTGATGCCATCTCATGTTTCTTGTTTAGATTTTACTTGGGATTCTTATTGTCTGGAATGCAATAGTCTTGTTTGATGTTACAAGTGCTTTTATTTTTTATTTTTTTGGGGGCTAATTGAATTTGTTGATCTGGTCTGAGGATTGACTGCGCTGTGATGACAGAACTCTCTTTCTCTTTCAGGATGATAATCCTCCGATACCTGATAGCTTATCTCCTGACATTACAGACTTTCTGCGCCAGTGCTTCAAGAAGGTACATTGCACACTTCTAGTCCTCTAGCTTGATCAGTTTCTCAGTTCTGTTACCTAATTCCTAACTGCCTAATTTCATGCATCGACGATTTCTTGCTTGGTTTCCAATTTTAAAGTTGTGAAAGAACTATCCCAGCCACACCAATTTGGTCAGGCCCAACAACCTAGACCAAAATTAGAAAGGGATGGGAATTACCACTTCCCTTTTATAGGCTAATCTTTTGCTAGAAAGGATAGATCATATACTGAGTTTTGCTAGAAAGGGATTCCAAGAAAGAAGCACAATTGCTGGTAAGATGGCATAGCATTGTCTTGTTTTCCCCTTTGTGGTCATTCCAATCAACTCTGGCTTGCCTAAGTTTGGTTTCAGATCTGATTCAGTTTTGCCTTATCATTGTATAGAGCTTTCAGCTTTGTAATTAATGTTCAATTGGCTGACCCCCGAAATTTGTCGGCATGCATCATTCAGTTTAGATTTTATTCATTTATTAAGGAAATGAGATATTTGGTTGTGAATTTCAGGATGCTACACAGCGGCCCGATGCAAAAACACTACTTTCTCATCCTTGGATACTGAATTCTAGGCGTGCATTGAACTCTTTCCGTCATAGTGGATCAATAAGGTTGAATTTGATCTTCTTATTTTTGTCCATCTGTTTATAGTTCTGCTTATCACTTTCTTAACCAAGGTAGTTTATATGGATTAGCCTTAAACCCCAAGCCTAAGATTTTGCATGTGAGACCATGTGTGCCCTCAAATATTCAGTTTGAGCGTGGAGATGAACCAGTAGTTAACTCTATCCAACTGCTCTGCTGTGATTTTTGGAAGTGGCATCCAGTGTTTTATGCTTTAATATTTAAACAGATGTCATGTCACCATAAATTGTACTGTTTTTCTTTGTTTGCAATTAGATGACTTCCTTTCAAAGTGTCAATGTAGTATCTTACTGCAAGCATGCATTCTTTTTCTTTTTTTGTAGAAGCATACAGGAAGATGTTTCAGTTGATGCGGTAATTTTAAATGGAGATAATCAGAGCACTGGCCAAATTAGTTCTGTGGATAAAACAGAAGCTTCTGTTGCTGATTTTGAAGCTGTGAGAATCATGTGATCTTTAACATTGTGATAAGTTGTTAACTTGGGGACTTTTCTTCATATCCTTAGCGGAGAAAGAAATCAATTTTGCTTGAAAAGTGATTCACACCTTATTTTCCATGGAGAAGCAATTAAAATATATTGGCACTACATCCTAATTCAAATCTTTTGGTTTTCAGGTTTCCAGGAAAGAATTATTGACAGTGTCTGATGATGTCAGTAAGTCTTGTAAGGATAATTCCTCAAATGATGATGAAGTCGAGGAAAGAACTGATAAATTAGACAATGATCTCCATTCAGATCAAGTCCCGACCCTAGCTATTCATGAAAATTCATCTCTCAAAACTAGTTCTGGCAGACTATCTATGAATAAAGTAGCTGCTGCTTGTGCTCCGCTTCATGGGTCAACACATATGCATGACCAGGATCAGGCTCTGAGTAATAGTGACATCGAATCTCCTGATGCAAGAGGGAAAAACATAGATAGAAGGGATGGGGGAAAAACAAATTCTACTCATGTTGAGAATGGATCATTTGGTTTTGCAACAAGAAGTCAAGATAATGGGCTTCAAAAGGTAATTAATATCTGTTGCTTTCTTGGCTATGATGTTGTGTTCATTTGTTCATTGATGCTCGCCCCCCACCCCCTCCCTCCCTCTCTCTTCAAAGGCTAAGACCGTTTATTGTGCACACTGTGTCGATTCTTCACAGTGAATAGACAATTCTTGACATGATTAAAATGACACACAAAATAGAGAAAGAGATAGATGCTTTGTTGGTTCCTATCATGCATGGTTTCATTTGGTCTTCTAATATAATCTCAGTCTTCTATATTTTGCTTGGTGCATTTTGTGTTCAGAGTCCAATCTTTTTTAAGTAAACCATTTCTTTTTGTGAAGAAAAGGAGAAATAGAACATGAATACAAAATTTTTAAAGAGCATGAAGCTTGGGCAGCATGTTAACTAAATATACTCAATATGCCTAGATCTAGGGATGTAGGTTCTTTGAGCAGTTCTATATTGTTATGCGCTTTAGAGGATTTCAGCTGGTTCTGCTTTTGTTGCTTGAAGTAAAACCAAGTTGAGGATTTTTGGTGGAGCAACTCATCTATGCCTGCAGTGATTGAGAGGAACTGTGAACTAATTGCAACTCATGGCTTAAGGACATGGCCGAAACAGATTTCTTGATTGCCCATTCCTGATATCGCCGCTTAGTTAAAAAAAATATGGTTGATTAAATTTTAGATTTCTACCTTTTAGTGATCTTTACCTTTTGGATTTCCATGATATTAGGTTCTTCTATGCCTCCTGGCCCTTCCTTCTAGTTACAAATCTTCTGTTGCGGGTTATGTTACATTTGCTTCTACCTAATCAAGTTTTTTATGTGTTTAGTAATTCAGTTGAAAGTGCTTTTTGGCTGAAAAAGCACCAAATTAATGTCTTTTTAGGTGCTTTTCGAAGGTTTTGACATCCTCATATATATATATATATATAAACATCAATTTGTTGCCTTCTTAACTCAAAAGCACCTAAAACACAATATCAAACAGGCTCTTTGTATTGTCACTGTAGTTATGTATTCTTAATTTCCTAAAACAGTAAATGTCTGATTATTCCTCTTTGAATATTGTGTATACCTTACGTGCATAGCTTGTCTATTCTTCATCTTCTTCTTAGTGTGGGTACACTCTACTTTTATTACTTTCCTGTGCTGCCATGTTGGAATGCATATGTTATAGTTATCATATGTGCCATGCAACGCTTTAGATGTATTCAGATATAATAGAGCATATGGTTTTCTAATGTCCCATTTGTTTTCTTTCTGGTCGTAAAATATGGGGTCTTGTCCTGAGTTCAAGTTCAGGTTTCCAAGGGAGCTTGAACATTGACATTACCTACAACTTGCTCTCCCCCTTACCCATCTCACTTTCTCTGTTCTTTCCCTGCTTGGATACAATAATTGTATTATCTTATGCTTTTGTATAACTGGGACTTTGAAGGCTGTGAAGACATCAATGAACTTGGGAGGAAATGAGCTCAGTAAATTTAGTGACACTCCGAGAGATGCTTCACTGGATGATTTATTTCATCCCCTCAATAAAAATCCAGAGGATCGGGCAGCTGAAGCCTCAACATCTGCCTCAACATCACATATGAACCAAGGGAATGCTGTTGTGGCTGATGCAGGGAAAAATGATCTGGCTACAAGGTTGAGAGCTACAATTGCTCAAAAACAAATGGAGAATGAAATGGGGAAGACAAACGGTGGTGGTGATTTGTTTAGCCTAATGATGGGTGTTCTGAAGGATGGTGTGATTGATATTGATGGTTTGGTATGTTTTAACTGCTCAATTTTGTTCATTATTTAGATAATTAGTTTAATAATTCCTGACAACATATGCTTTTCTTGGCAGGTTTTTGATGAAAAATTGCCTCCAGAAAATCTCTTTCCTCTCCAGGTAGTCAATCAAATTTTGCGCACCTCAATCAATCACTTGATTTAGACTACAGTAGCATTGCAATCCAGACTTTTTTGAAGTATTTATATTGATGAACAAAAGACATGAGCTCATTAGCAACCTCTTTTTATTGTTTGGATTGAGTGATGCCTGCTAAAGACAGGTATTTTGAAATATGAAGCTGCACTAATCTATTGTAGCTCTTCATGTTATGTAATGACCTTAAAAATGATAGTCCTTTATGCTTTCTGTTCCTTTCTTGATAATTCGAGAATCTGATGGTATTTTAGTTTCCAATGGAGGAGGAAAGCAACCTGTTATACAAACTTGTAATCTGATGATTAATATACTGGCTCCAATCTTTAAAGTTCCTCTTTACATGCAGTGGATTGACTATTTTGATGATTTAGTGACAATGTGAAGTGAAATGACATCTCATGCTGTTGTGGGTCGGAAACTCTTGAATCTTTGTCTAATTAGTCCTCAGATAATTTTTTTCATCAATTCCTGTTGTCTAATCATAGTGGATTCTTAAAAATAAGAATGCTATGAATATCAATTCTTCACTATCCTTGTTTTTTTATAACATGGGCTGGTTGTAATTGTTATTGTTTTTGCTTTGTAGGCTGTTGAGTTTAGCAGGTTAGTTGGGTCGTTAAGACCTGAGGAATCAGAAGAGGTGATTGTATCTGCATGCCAGAAACTTATTAGCATCTTTCACCAGCGCCCTGAGCAGAAAATTGTTTTTATTACCCAGCATGGTTTGCTTCCTCTAATGGAATTACTTGAAGTTCCTAAAACTCGTGTATGCCAGCTAGCTATGCATTGTATTTTGTTGTTTCCACTTGCTATGAGAGTTGCAGCTTCTAATATGAGGAGATAATTGCTTTCCGATATTTCAGGTTATATGTTCTGTCCTCCAACTTATAAATCAGATTGTGAAAGATAATACCGATTTCCAGGAAAATGCATGTCTTGTTGGCCTGGTAAGTGATTCTCCAAGGTTTGTGTTCCCTTGTTGGAAGTAATTTGCTCGAGTTTTGAGTTACTACAATCAAGCATTCTGTATTTTTTATAAAAGGATTGGCTCATTCCATCCTTAACTGGGGCTTGCGCTTTGTTCTTACATTTCTGCATGTATCTCTTATCACTAATCCTTCTTCCTGAAATACTTGGGCTAGAACATTATTTCCATCTTGATATATTTATGGCAAATGTTATGTGCCAGATCCCTGTGGTCATGGGTTTCGCTGGACCTGATCGCCCCCGTGAGGTTCGCATGGAGGCAGCTTATTTCTTGCAGCAGCTATGCCAGTCAAGGTGGAGAGTTTCTCCTTTTATAATTCCCTTGCTTTGATTTGCTAAACAGATAGGATTAGGACTAACACTGTTGGCTTTATGGTGTAGCTCGTTGACATTGCAAATGTTCATTGCTTGCCGTGGAATACCTATCCTGGTGGGTTTTCTAGAGGCTGATCATGCTAAGTACAGGTTTGTAATTTCTTTTCTGGTATGTGTTTGCAAGGTCAGGTATTTTTTTCCTGTAAAGCTGACAAAAAAATAAGTATGCTTGGAAGTTTGAAATGGTGCCTTTTTTCATGCAGAAAGACAGGCGGTTTGGTTGTATAGTATGACTTTTATGTCACAATGCATGAGTGTGAAGCTGGTGAATTTCATTAGAATTTATTTATCAGCCACCTTTGTTCATGCTCCCCGGTCGTCTCAAACCTCATCTTGGAATAGAAACATCACTGTTCTCTAAAAAGCATTTTCCCTAGGAAAGCTTGTTTGTTGCTGCTCAATATCACATTCTAAATCATGTAGCAACTTTGAAATCAAGTAAGGTCCCTGTTTAAAGTAGACAGGATGACCCTGTACAAAAGCTCTACAACAGACTGCACAAATTTCCAAATGCTCATGGTTTTGTCATGGCAATGTTTAGAGCATGCTTGTTAGCCACACATGATTTCCTCTGTGTACCCTTTCCATTATCTTATAAATACACTGATTCAGCTCTTTGCATCCAGGGACATGGTTCACCTAGCTATTGATGGCATGTGGCAGGTCTTTAAGCTTCAGAGATCAACCCCAAGAAATGATTTCTGTCGCATAGCTGCGAAAAATGGAATACTGTTCAGACTTATCAACACTCTTTATAGCTTGAATGAGGCAACTAGGCTAGCTTCAATATCCATGGGAACTGGATTCCCACTAGATGGTTTAGCTCAACGACCACGATCTGGTCCCTTGGATTTCAATCATCCTATTTTCATTCAGAGCGAGCCACCACTTTCTGCATCTGATCAGCCTGATATCCTTAAATTTAGGCATGGAATGATCGATCATCCCCTGCCTTCTGTGACACAAGAACCATCATGTGCTTCAACTTCACATTCCCAAAGGCTGGATGCCATTCAACCAGATGCCAGATATCTTGGGACAGACACTGATGGGCCTCAATCTAGTAATGAAGCAATCGAAGCTACAGTTGCTTCCAAGTTGCTAGATCCAGCAGCTTTAGGAAAAGCTGCAAATATGGGTATCAAAGAACCTCCAGGAATTGCTTCTAAAGAGCGAGATAACTTGGATCGGTGGAAAAGTGATCCATCTCGCCCAGAAACTGAACTTAGGCAGCAGCGAGTCACTGGTTCCACGCAAAGGACATCTACTGATAGGCCTCCAAAGTTGATAGAAAGTGCATCAAACGGTCTTACTTCTGTGGTATCTGCTCAGCCAGAGCAAGTTCGTCCTCTTCTAAGCTTGCTGGAGAAGGAACCCCCTTCTAAGCATTTCTCTGGTCAGTTGGAGTATGCACGTCACCTCTCAGGGTTGGAGAGACATGAAAGTATACTGCCTTTATTACATGGATCTGAGAAGAAAACAAATGGTGAATTGGATTTTCTGATGGCAGAGTTTGCAGGTAAGTGGTTGTGTTTGTCTCCCTCTCCCCCTCTCTCGTTTTCTCCTTCGTTTGAATTGGTCAACTTGATTTCCAATTGACTTCATGTTATTTGAACTTTTAGTGGGATACGGCTCTTTTCCTGCATGGTCTGTTAGCAACACTAGTTTTGAAGTCTTATTTTAGGAATTTTAGTGATAATTTCTTCCATCTGGTTTGCAGAAGAATTAGTATTTCTTGCAATGTTTATTATGGAGCTGCTGTTTGCCTTCAATATGAATTTCCAATGAGGAACACTTATATTTTGGGAACTTCTCTTGTTTTTATGGTTGCAGAGGTTTCTGGGCGTGGAAGAGAAAATGGAAATCTAGACTCCATGCCTAGAATTTCACATAAAACAGTGAGTAAGAAGGTTGGACCAATTGCACCTAATGAAGGAGCTGCTTCCACATCTGGTATTGTATCTCAAACAGCATCTGGTGTATTGTCTGGTTCGGGTGTTCTAAATGCTAGACCAGGGAGTGCAACATCATCTGGGTTGCTTTCCCAGATGGTATCAGCAGAGGTTGCGAGGGAATACCTGGAGAAAGTGGCAGACCTTCTGCTTGAGTTTTCTCAAGCTGACACAACTGTAAAATCCTACATGTGTAGCCAAAGCTTGCTTAGCCGTCTTTTTCAGATGTTCAATAGAATTGAGCTCCCTATTCTTTTGAAGGTACAAAAGAGAGTGTTCTACAGCTTTGTGCTTAAACTTGTTTGAGTATTTTTTTATATGTATCTCACCTTGCTGCTCTTTATTGATTCACAGATACTTAAGTGTATCGATAATCTGTCAACTGACCCAAACTGCTTAGAGAATCTTCAGCGAGCAGATGCAATTAAGTACTTGATTCCAAATCTTGAACTCAAAGATGGACCTCTTGTAGATCAAATTCATAGTGAGGTTTGCCTTCCCAAGTTACTTCCTATAATTTTAGTAGTTTGTGATTATGCTACAAGCTGCCTTTTTACTGTCTTTGAATTTGCGTTTATAAAAAATATGAATATGAGTGTCTTTCTGTCATATAATAAATTGTTGGTCCCCAAGGCACATGGAATTTCTTATTTACTCCACGGACCTTTCATTAGCTGCTGTTCTGTTTTAGATTTGTTTGTGCTTGTATTTTAATACTGCACTTGTTGACATGATAGAAGTACAGTGTTCTCCTTGTATACTGTACACTCTAGGTTCTTGGATCATCTCTTCTGCAATTTGTAATCCCTGTTCCTTATATTACCATTCATTTGCCTGGGTATAGTCAACTAGACATTTGATCTTGTAGTGGAAAAAACGACATACCAGTTACACCTCAACACAACCTTTCATTCTATGCATGCTAAAAGCCTCATGTTGGAAGTTCTTCTCTTAGTCTAGGAAGAGAGGACATGGCAGTTGCACTGCAATGAAAGCTTTCATTCTTTGGTTACCAAAATCATCGCATATCAAGTTCTTGCCTATCTCTTAAATATGGGAACTGTGTGGGTGCTTATGTATGAAATGTGAACTTCAATTTCTATCAAAAGCTGCGTAGGTCATCTTCATCACATGTTATCCAAGTTTCATGGCTAAATTGGTTTGGTTTGTTTATGTTGCCCAGTTTTTTATTAGTGGGTTTAATTATTGCAAGCATTCCAGTTCTCATAACGTTTGCTGAATTTTATTGTTTGAAGGTCCTCAATGCACTTTTTAACCTCTGCAAGATAAATAAGAGGAGACAGGAACAAGCTGCTGAAAATGGAATCATTCCACACTTAATGAATTTTATTATGTCTGATTCTCCTTTAAAATCGCATGCATTACCTCTACTGTGTGACATGGCTCATGCATCGCGTAATTCAAGAGAACAATTAAGGGCCCATGGTGGATTGGATGTATACTTGAGCCTACTTGATGATGTGGTTTGGTCAGTGACAGCACTAGATTCAATTGCTGTTTGCTTGGCTCATGACAATGACAATCACAAAGTGGAACAAGCATTGCTAAAAAAGGATGCGGTTCAGAAATTAGTGAAGTTTTTCCAATGCTGCCCCGAACAACAATTTGTGCATATATTGGAGCCATTCTTGAAAATTATCACGTATGAACTTTTCTCATCTTTCTATTCATTTATTCATTACCAATTGTTAAGTCTAACTCACGAATGGCAATCCATTGGTCAATTGAATTGTGAAAAAATGAACTATGAATGAAAAACTAGTAAACTTTGCAGATCCTCTGGGATCCTAACTGCTTAAATTATCAGTATTTTATCAGCATTTCATTCGTACTTGTTGAATGCAGGAAATCATCCCGGATAAATACAACTTTAGCTGTTAATGGCTTGACACCTCTGCTCATTGCAAGACTGGATCATCAAGATGCCATAGCTCGTCTTAATCTGCTCAAACTAATAAAGGTGAAATTTAGCAACTCCTCGCTGTCCTGTCTTGACTTTTACCACTGCACTGAGGAATAACATACAACATATATATCAATGTTGCTTGCATTGTTGATTCTGCTGATGTTATCGCTCTTCTCGTGCTAGTGCTGGTAGAAACCTTGTTTATCTCAATTAGGTCTGATTTAGAAATAGTTTTTAGTGTATATTTTTTTCTATCCAGTATTTTTGTTCCATTATTTTTTTCGATGTATGCAATTCATATGCTGATTGATTTCTCCTTGCTCCAATGATCAATCTTTTAGGGATATCTTCTTAACAATCAATGTAAGCCTTGTTTAGTAGTTTCTCCTCCACAGCTAAAACAACCAGCAATGCAAGTCTGCTTAGCATGGTGTCTTATCATGTCAAAAAAACCACCAGCTTGTTCTTTTTTATATTATCAGTAATTAAGTAGCCAAGCACGTGTTCTTTTTTATCACCATGAGTCTAAGACATCACATCGTAGCATATTTGGTGGAGAGAAGACCCTAGAGCTTGCCCTTTTCTCATCAATCTCGTTTCAGTTATTTTTTTCCATGCTGGAAGCTGCATTTGAAAGTAGGTGTTTGGTTTGATCATATCATGAATTGCTCAATGAAATTTGATGTGCAGGCTGTGTATGAGCACCACCCACGTCCAAAGCAATTGATCGTGGAGAATGACTTGCCCCAAAAACTTCTGAACTTGATCGAGGAACGCAGGGACGGGCAAAGCTCCGGAGGCCAAGTGTTAGTGAAACAAATGGCTACTTCGCTACTTAAAGCACTTCATATAAACACTGTTCTGTAAATTCGTGTCTCACGGTTTCTTTTCAAAATGTACATGGTTTTTTAGGAAATTTTATTTGTTAGATTTTTTCCCCATTAAAAATACGGTTTGCTTGTGTGGATGCAACAAGTTTTAGGAGTGTGTTCTACTTATCCAGGAGGTCTCAGAAACTCGAGAGTTCCAGAGGGTGGCTGTCTTTTTGCATTAGCGACCTACCAGGTCGGGGGGGGGGGGGGGGGGGGGGGGGGGGGGGGGGGGGGGGGGGGGGGGGGGGGGGGGGGGGGGGGGGGGGGGGGGGGGGGGGGGGGGGGGGGGGGGGGGGGTGG
>Ga0325403_1003495_pt1 | contig 14361 bp, 9 predicted proteins | sample PopdelMetagenome_19_FD_205665 | JGI IMG/M metagenome (GOLD analysis project Ga0325403, IMG submission 205665) | Populus deltoides microbial communities from Bellville, Georgia, United States - Xylem-PdKOR-R4 | ecosystem: Host-associated > Plants > Phyllosphere > Stem > Wood/Secondary xylem...
AAAGGTATCTTATATTATTAGATACGTTATTATAAAACATGCTTTAGTTAAGGAGTTATTGATACTTCAAGTGCAAAATGATGATATAAAACCTTGATAAAAATGCACTTTTAAGTACTAATCACCTGTCTTTCTAGCTTCTTATCTTCTTGTTTGTGTTTCTATATGTGTTTGTTGGTATCAGAGTCCAACAATCTCAAGTTATTGCTTATTGTGTGTTATTATCCCATGTTATTTTTTTGTTATGCGCTGTTAAATAACCATGACCAGAAGAGATCCTAAAGCATAACATGTTCAGGTAAGAGGGGATTAAAGTTTCTCCCTCTAGAAAGAAACATTCAACAACTAGTGATAAAAAAAACATACAAAGACAAATTGCATAATTGAAACGAGGTATTTAAGAACTAGTGACAAAAGATATGTGAAGATAAATTATGCTTAGAAAACTTTTAGGATTCAGCTATATGTATGAAATTAAAACATTTTTTTTTAAGAGGAAATTAATTTAATTTTTTTAATACCAGATCTGTATTTTGCAGTATAAATATACAGCCTAATATTATGTAAAATCAGTAGAAAAACAAGCGAGAAAATCATAATTGTTTTTTAAAAGACTTTTGAATTTTTTTGAATTTTTTCATATTTTTATTATTATTATTATTATATTATGACTTGTCCTTTTTTTTTACTGGGTTGGACCCAACCCAACCATGTGGGCTGGATCCAGCCTAGTGACTATAAGGTAATTATCATGGCATTCCATATAGAATGCAGTGGCCTGGGGGTGGTTTAAGAGGAGAAAAGGAAGGGAAAACTCGCCTTGTTGGAGGAGAAAAGTTGATGGTGGCATTCCTGGTGGTGCAGGGAAGACCGATGAGTGGCTGGTGGAGGCGCTGGTGGCGGAGACATGACGAAAGAAGATGAAGAAGAGGTGGCGAGGAGAAGAAAAATGGAAACCATGAAAATGACTGATTTTTTATTCAGACTTTGGCTTTTGATTTCTCCTCCTTCATGCCATGAAATCCACCTCTATTTATAGAGGTTAGAAAAAGGGATATTTTTTCTTTAATGGTGCCAAACCTTGGCCCTTAATTCAGCCCGAAAGGATCTCAACTGTTGATTCAAAGTGATCATTATGAAATGTCAAAGTTGTTGCAAAAGGTTGGTCAGGTTAATTACTTTGGAGCAGTGATATAATTGTTTTGGTGTCAATCCACCAAAAAGAACCACACTAAGGTGTCATACCATCATTTGCGTGCAAGTTTTGTCAAATTTGGTGAAGAGATGAAGCATTAAATGCCTTGGGAATGAGGCCACTCGAGCAATTTTTCAGGTAAAATAAAGAATAAAAATGAAAACGGCGTCGTTTTGGGCTTTTTAGGGTTTTAATTTAGAGTTTTGACCAAAGTTTAATTTGGTCCTCCATCTTTTATTTCTTTCAATTGCACCTATAATTAACCTTAAACTTCCAATTTTATGCAATTTTCCCCTGTCTAACTTTAATTTAAACCTCAAATTTCAGCGTCTTTTTCACATTAGTCCTTGGTCTTGGATTTATACAATTTGACTCTCAATTGACGATTAAACTTTTAATTTTCTTCAATTTCACCCCTGATTTCAATCATTAGAGTCCTTATAGTTCGACTTCTTTTCAAAATGGTCATCGACTATGAATTTCTTTAATTTATCCCTTACTTGACCCTAAAACATTGATTTTCTTGCAATTTTACCCCTGATTTTTACCAATTGACTTTATAAAAATTCAATTTGGTCTCTTAAAATTCCAATCTTCTCAATTAAGCTCAAATTAGGTTTCAAACTTAATTTTTCATCAATTAAACCCCTAATAAAATTAATTTGACTCATTTAAAATATAATTAAGTATTTGAACCTAATTAAATCATTCAATTGAACCCAAATTAATTCTTAAAAATAATTAAACTTTAATTTGGTCCATGATTAAATCAATTGACCTCTTAAAAATCTAATTATGTTCCTAGGCTTAATTTTTATGCATATTCAACCAATAATAATTTAATTTGCTCTTGAATCTATATTGTCTCTTTAATTTTTTTTACTTTTGCCAAAATATCAGTCCCCTTGCTATTATGATTTTATTTTTTTATTTTTATTTTGGAAAGAAAAAAGGTAAATATTTTACGGAATAACCCAAAAATGGGTTATGACATAAGTCATGAGACCCTAATATCTCTATAGAAAAAAGGTAAATATTCGAACTATTAAACCCAATTCTCAATTAACCCAATGTTGAAGGATAAAATTAAAATAAAATTCAACTAAAAAATTGAGTCGAGTCAATAAGGATTAACCTACCAAACCTTGGTCATGAGAGTAGGATAACTTCATAAAAAGCAAATTGAAACAAGTTACAAAGCTCAATTCTCAATCAACCCAATGTTGAAGAATGAAATTAAAAAACAAAATCAATTAAAAAGAGGAAAAAAAACACCTACCACACTTGTGAATCAGGTCATAAGACTGTGATAACTCCATATAAAGCAAATGAAAATAATTATAAACCTCAATTCACAATCAACCCAATGTTCAAGGATGAAATTGAAAAAAAAAGAATATTCAATTAAAAAAGGAAAAAAATACTAGAGTTAATCTAGTTAACCTGTAAAACTTATGACCCGAGTTATAAGACCGTGATAACCTATAGAAAGCAAAAAAAAAAATTATAAAGTCCAATTTTCATTCAACTCAATATTGAAGGATGAAAGTCAGGAAAGAAAAAAGTTAATTAAAAAAGGGACAAATAAAATGACCCGAGTCAACATGACTAACCTGCAAAACTCACAATCCATGTCGTTAGATTAGGAAAACCATATGAAAGCAAATCAAAATAAATTATAAAGTCCAATACCTAGTAAACTCAATGTTGAAGGATAAAATCTAAAAAAAAAAACCAAGTTTGAAATTTAAAAAAAAATCCTAAAAATTTTTAAGGATTGAAGTAAAGAAAGTCCTCAACAAATAAAATTTCTACAAAAAAAACCAAGAATAAAAATTAAAAATTAAAAAAAAAGGATAGAAGTTGAAATACCTACAACAAAGAGGACCAAAATGTACTTTTCAATGGAGGAGAGAAAAACAAAAAGGCCTATTGACGATAAACCATCTCATCACTAGTGACATGCGTCACACAAATAGGGAGTGGACATGGTGGTGCTCCTAACAACACGAATAAAGGGCATTTTTTTGCCATTAAAAGGAACAACACAAGTTGCTCAAAGTGCGCGGGCACCTCTTACTCGCCTACACGTCTGCCACATACGCCAACACTATTTTCAATTTTAATAATATTTAATCTATGAAAAAGGACCAAATTGCCCTTTAAGAAACCAATAATATAAAAAACTACCATGAAAAGAGAAAAAGGTCCTTGTATGCACGTTTTAATTTTTTTTTATTTCGAGGGTAAAATTGTTATTTCACTACACTTTAAAAAGTGAAAAAGACATAAATATCTTTGTTTATCAGTTACAAAAACTATCTTAAAGGGTAATTGAGTTCTTTTATTGTGCTTAAAAAATCAACAAAGACACATATACCCCTAGTTAACCCTTTAATGACTAATGTGTTGTGTGGAAATACCTAAATACCCTCAAAACCAGGACTTTTGATTTTTTTAGGAGGGCAAAGACATCATCATACTTTTCCAGTGAAGAATACAAATGAATATGTGTTTACAATGGTCTTTCATGCCCAATTAGATTTTGAGTTGTGGTTAACCCGCGCTGCGTTGGTGGCTAGTAGATTGTATTTTGAAACATGTAAAATGGTTGTGTAAATAACATAAATTTTAAACGGCAGTATTATCATTAGAGAACATTTTAAAGTTTTTGTTTGCGTAAGAAACAATAGAAGTTCTAAAAGCTGCTAGTTGTACTAAGGACACATGGTTTTTTTTCTATTAACAAATGATAAAAAAAAAAAAAAACACAAAATGAGAAAAAGCCCTTCGTAGATTGAGTCTCGTAGGTTGGTGTCCATGTAAAAGGCCAGAGCTGTCCTTCGATTCAATAGTTATGTAACCAGAAGCAAGAGGTAAGTATAATATGAGGTGAAGTATACAAAGTAGCAAGTTATAACTGAAAGGTATTAGAATAGGAAACTGAGTGGGCTTTTTGTGATATGTAAAAGAACAATTATCGAGTATTGTTGTATTTATAGAAATTATAAATATTGTATATTTGTTGAATTGGCTAGGTTTCTTTATTTTGAGAATTATGAGTGGTAGGTTAATTTTGAACCTTTTTTTATGGTGTTCAATCGATGGTGAGTGAATTCTTGTTAAAAGAAAAGGGTATAGAGCGCATTGAATGTTCTTGAAATCCAATTACTTATTCTTAAGGCGGTGTGGAACATTTTTGTTTCTTAAAGGCATTGAAGGTGTTATTGTGTCTTGCTAGCGTGATGGCAAAGGATTTGAGATTTGCACAGCAGGTCTCGAGTTCGAGTCAGGGCGTGCACCTCTTGTAAGAGCCTGGGACAGCCGGGGTTTTACTCCATCACCTGGGCCCACAAAGTGTGCTTTCCGGGGGGGGTGAGGTTTCCTCGAATCCAAAAAAAAAAATATGCACATATAAAATTTGAGTCCCCAAGGGGCGTAGCGTGATGGCAAAGGGTTTGGGATCTGCACAGCAGGTCTCGAGTTCGAGTCAGGGCGTGCACCTCTTGTAAGAGCCTGGGACAGCCGGGGTTTTTAGAAGAAATGTGTGTTAGAGAATAATATAAATCATATTTGTCCCCAAGGGGTGTAGCGTGATGGCAAAGGGTTTGAGATTTGCACAGCAGGTCTCGAGTTCGAGTCAGGGCGTGCACCTCTTGTAAGAGCCTGGGACAGCCGGGGTTTTACTCCCTCACCTGCGCCCACAAAGTGCGCTTTCCAGGGGGGTGAGGTTTCCTCGAATCCAAAAAAAAAAAAATTGTCCCCAATGGGCGTAGCGTGATGGCAAAGGACTTGAGATCTGCACAGCAGGTCTCGAGTTCGAGTCAGGGCGTGCACCTCTTGTAAGAGCCTGGGACAACCGAGGTTTTACTCGCTCACCTGGGCCCACAAAGTGCAATTTCCGGGGGGTGGGGTTTCCTCGAATCAAAAAAAAAAAAATTAGTAGAAAGATCATAAAATGGTGATATAACTTGGTTTAGTGATTTGTGCATGAATATGAGTTTAAATTATCTAAATTTCGATTGTTGATATATGTGAAATACTGTTAAAAGTAGTGAAGAAGAAAAAAAATAATAATCTGCTGCAATCAACTTTTGGTTAAGATGAATAAAGAACATTGAAAGGGAAAAAGCAGTATAGATGTTATCGTTTAAATAGGCAAACTCCTCTGCTGTTGCTGTTGTTTGCGGTTCTGGACTTGTTGAAGACACAATGCTGGCATGTAGACGTCACTACTGGTGGCGTTGGAGACTGGCGGTCAGGCAACCTTTGAACAAACCACCTCTGTCTTTCCTCTATTTTTTTTCCTCTGTTCCGTCTTTCCCTCTGGTCTTTTGTTTTCTCTGCTCTCTCTCTCTCTCTCTCTCTCTCTCTCTCTCTCCCTCTCTGGTTTCGTTCTTGCTAGTGACGAGGAGGGATGTCTGCAACCATGATTAAAGAGAAACAACTGTTGTTGCTCACGGTGGCTGCAGCTCAGGTCACTGAAGTTCGTACTGCCACCACTGAGAAGAGAAGGCTCTGCTGGAAGTGCAGGGATATAGCTGAAGCTGGTGGTTGTTGCTTTAGGCGAGGAGGAAAGGAAAGAAGGGTTCCCTCTGCTGCTGTTGTTGTTACTAATCTTGGCTGCAAACAATGTTGAGGATGGAGCTCTCAGTTGGAGGCAACATTGTTAATGGCTGAGGATGGAGTCCTGCTGTTGTCGATGTGAATTAACTTTGCTGCCATATTTCTCATGAATAGGGAGCCAGCTGTGAGGGGTAGGGACGGTGCTATGTAGAGAGGATGGTTTGCTAGAGATGCCGCCATTGTAGGATGGGCAACTAATGCAAGGGAGGAGACGAACGGTTGCCGCTGCACTGCTACTAGAGCTATAGGAGGTACAAAGTGTTGCAGCAACGGGCTGTTTTTTGGCAGTTTTTTTTTTAGTTTCTTGCTTCCTATCGTGACTTTGGGGAAGAAGATGACAGGGAAAGGGATACCGGCTGTGAGGAAAGAGCTTTTTGCTCTCAGAGGGGGGGCCTCAGACCCCCATCTTCCAGGTTTTTTTTTTTTTTTTCCTCTCTTTTTTAATCTCCTCAGGGTTTCTTGTGCCTCCTTTTCAAGTCATCCTTCTGCGTGCACTCAAATCTATATTTATAGTGCAAGATTCTAATCAAGTATTGAAATAAAATTTCAATTAAATTTATTTTTTTTTGAATTTAATTAAAAATCAAATTTAAAAGCGGATATCTATTATTATCTTGAAGACAAGCATTATCTTGAAGATAAGGATAGAATGACAAAAGTACATTGTAGTCTCTAGTTTTCACGCAAGCTGACAAATCACGCTTTTCATCGAAATAATCTCTGATCTTTTAATTTTTCCAACCCTGTAAAATTAAATTAAAAGCTAATGGGCAAAAATTAGGTTACAACAATAATTGTAATGTGTGAGTAGAAAATATTCATTTTTAAAAAGGTGTTTTGTTGTACCTAAAGTTGTCAATGATAAGTTCTTTTTTATACTGTAAGCTTTCTCCTTGCAACATAATCTTTTCTAGGGGTTGAATGGCTTTTAATTTACCAATTACATATGTGATAACAAAGAAAAGGATGAAACCAATAAGAGAAACTCGTTTATATCTATATTAAATAAGCTTCATTATAGGAAATTCTATTGTAAATTAAATTAGAATGTAAACATCATGCAAAAATAAGCTATGAGTATAGATGTTTCATCAAATCTAGTGACAACGGTACCGAAATCAGTGAAATTGAAGTAATATCTTGGAATTTGTGGCAAGATATTATCAATTTGAAGTATTTTAATGTCTAGTTTAAAGTCAATGATTGCTTCATGATTAATCCCCACATAACGATGATAAAAAGATGTGAACAAGAAACATAAAACATGTCACAAAGCTTGTTTAATTATTCAATAAGTAAGTGTAGTTTAATGCAGAACCAAAAGGTATAAACAAAACTTTACACACACAATAATAATTGTTCAAATCAAAATTTGTCAAAACAAAAACCTAAATACAAGCTAAATAATCCTATTTATAATAGGTAAAAACATCCTAAATAATGCCAAAAGAAATTAAATAAAAAAGGGAAAAAAATCTTAAATCCACTAAGAGACTAATACAGTTCTCGTACAATAGCTTTTGGACCTTATCACAAAATATTTTTGATGTCTAATTGCCCTAAAATTTTAACTCAATATAGAATAAGACATCTAAAAACTTCTAATAAACTTTTAGTCTAATCCAATAGTTAGATAAAAAATTATGATTGCTAGAGTAAAACTGTACATTAGAAAAAATAAGTTTCTAATTGTTGCGATTAATTAACCCATGAAATAGATGAATCATGCCTTTTTTTGCATCATTTAAATTGATTAAGATCTAATCTTCACTTGTTGATATTGTCTTATTAAAATTCATATTAGCCACAGTATTCTGAATAAGCCCGTTGAATGCATATTTAAGCTTTTTTGTAATTGATCTTGTTATTGGCCCAATTGGATAGTCTTGATCCTATCAATTTGTACCTTTTATTATTATTATTTAAAGGTTCATGCTATTATTTTTATTCAATTGAATGCTCAAACCCACTTATATAAGTATTGTTGTATTTTTTATTTAAGTACTCCTTTTTTTTAATTTATGAAAAAAAATTAGTTTTAAAATATATTTATTTTTTTAGACATTATAGAAAAAAAATGTTCCAAATTAATCATAATTATTTAATTTTTTGATTGGTGATTTTATTAAAAAAATCAAAACAAAAAAATTAAAACAAAAAATTAAAAAAAAAAGAGTAAATGTTAAACAAATATGATAGAAAAAATAATATAATAAAGGTATACATTGTTTTTTTAGATTCAGTTGAAAAAAAAAATAATCATATCATTCACTACTATCATTAACATTGATAAGGAACGCAGCATATCACGTTATCCTCCTTGATTGTAGGAAATAATTTAGTAGAATATTTAGGTGATTGTTCTGATAGTTAGTTTCCTACTATAATTATATATGCACATTCCTATATAAATAAACTTCTCCACCGCATAAGAAAGAATGGTTTTACAATTACTATTGTGGTATCAGAGTAGTGTAGTATTTACATCCATCGATCCAATGACTTCAATTGCTCTAAATTCTTCTATTTCTCTTCAAAAAAAGTTTCATATAATGACCATCAAGCTTTCTTTTACCAATTATCTTCTCTAGCGAAATCAGATTCTTCCACTTCTTAGTTCTCAAAACCTTTTTGGCTATATTAATGGTTCTCTGTCTAAGCCACTTGGACATATCCTCTCTGATTCAATTAGTATCTCAAACATGCTACCTGAAAATCATCAACATCTACTTATACTCCTTCTTTTTTCTCTAACCAATGAAGCCATGGTCGAAGTCCATGGTCTCTACCTTTCATGCAGTATGGACAACTCTTGAATCTGCTTTTAGTTATCAATCCAAAATTCATGAAATTTATCTTAAAGATGACTTGCAACATTTATAATGAGGATCTTGTAGTGTTACTGAGTACTCTCATTCCTTTAAAGCACTTTGCAATCAACTTAATGCCATAGGTTCTCTTGCTGATGAAACAAACAAAGTTCATTGGTTTCTTCATGGCCTAGGCTTTGAGTTTGCAAGCTTTTCAATTATCTAGCTATCTTTTCCTCGTTTTCCTTCCTTTTGAGATCTTGTCTCCAAGGTTGAAAGTTCTAAATTTTTTGAAAAATCACTTGAAACACTTGTTATCTCATCTGTTGCCTTCATTGTCGCCAAAGGCAACTTCAATTCAACACGTAATGGAGGCTTTTGTAAGTTTCATAGTAGGGGAGGAGGATATTTCATTCTTAGTCATGGCAAGGGTCGTGGTAATTATTCTCGACGTTTCTAAATATGTCACAACATTGAACATATAGTTGCTCACTACCCTAATCGTTATGTAAAGGCTACTAACCTTAAAAACATTGTTGAATCCTTCTCTCACTGCTCCTAAACTGACACAGTAGCTGACTGGTACACTGATACTAGAGTTGTTGCATTTATGACGCCTGACTCCTTTCAACTGGACAAGGTTCAATCTTATAATGGCAAGGATTGTGTAATAGTAGGTAATGAAGCCTCCTTGTCGATTACCCATGTTGTTACTCTTTCCCCACCTCTAAACATTAAACTTTTTGATGTTTTAGTTGTTCTCCAGCTCATAAAAAATCTATTATCTATTAGCAAATTAACTTTTGATTATCTCTTATCTATTACTTTCATTGATACATCGTTTATCATATAGAACTACAATACAGGAAAGGTGGTGGCAATCGGTGGTCATCGTAAAGATGGTCTTTATGTGCTAAAACGTAGTCAATCCACATTTGTTTCTTCTCTTAAAAATAATTCTCTATGTGCCTCATATGATATATGGCATGCACGTTTAGGTCATGTTAAATGAAAAAGGTTATCTTTCTGTTACTTCTTTATTGCCCCCTCATAACTTGTATATTGCTTGTCAAACTACTAAAAGTCATAAAATTCCTTTTAATGCTAATGATCAACGTGCTCCCCATGTTTTGGACCTTATTCACTATGATATATGGGGCCCTGCTCATGTTATGTCTTCATCCAATTTTTGTTATTACATTATATTTATCGATGATCATTCGCATTTCACGTGGTTTTATTCCATGACATTAAAATCTTAAGCCTTTCTGATTTTTAAGCAATTTCAAACTCTTGTTGAGTTTTAGTTCTCATGCAAAATTAAAATTTTTCAAAGCAATGAGGGATCTGAATTTACGATCAATCAATTTCAATCTCATCTTCTTGCTTCCGGCATTCGTCACCAAATGTCTTGTTCCTACATCCCTTCCCAGAATGGTCACGTTGAATGTAAGCATTGCCACATCACTGAAACTAGTCTTGCTTTGTTATTCCATTCCCAGGTTCCTTTATCACATTGGGTTAATGCATTCAGTACTGTTGTTTTTACCATCATTTGGTTGCCCTCGTCTGTTCTTGGTAACCTTTATCCCTATAAAGTTTTGTCTGGTAAGCCACCCACATATGCTGATTTCCATCCCTTTGGTTATTATGTGTTTCCTTACTTACTAGATTATACCTCTCATAAATTTGTTCCATGTAGCACTGCTTATATTTTTCTTGGCTATAACATGTCTCACAAGGGGTTTTGATGTCTTGATCCTTCTACATAGCATATTTATATCACTTTTCATGCCTGATTTGATGAGATTAATTTTCCATTTGCTAGTCCTTCCTCTTCCTGCGATCCCACATCACTAGATATTTCGATTTTTTCTGAACTTATTGTGCCCTTTCTTCCTTCTGAAACTCGGCAATCTTCTCCATCACTTTCTATTACACCTTCTTTATCATCTTGTGTTTCTTGTACTAGTAATCTTTTTGGTGATTTTGTGCAGCCTTCATCGTCAGGTTCTACTGCCATAGTTGATTCCACAGCAAAAGCCCATCTCTTCTCCTACTGCAGCATCATCCTCATCATTGTTTCTCTGCCATCAAACTAACCTGTCATTCCTTCTACAACTTCTTCTAACCATCATCTGATGATCACTAGAACTAAGGCTGGTGTCTTCAAGACTAAACATCACTCATATATTTCCTCCCTATTGCCTTCGTCGTTGGTCCACGCCTTACTTGCTGCTATGGATGAAGAACTGGATGCTCTTTCCTCTAATGACACATGGGTCTCAGTTCCTCATCCTTTCCACACTAATATTGTTAGTTCCAAGTGGGTCTTTCGTATCAAATACTTAGTTGATGGCATTGTTGATCATCTTAAAGCTTGTCTTGTTGCTAAAGGCTATTCTCAACTTCCTGGTTTGGATTTTCATGACACCTTTAGTCCTGTTGTTAAGGCCTCCACTATATGTCTTGTCATCTCTTTTGCAGTGTCTTATCATGGCCTCTACATCAATTAGATGTCAATAATGCATTTCTCAATGGTTTATTGACCAAAACTATCTACATGGAGCAACCTCTTAGTTATACTGATCCACGATTTCATCATCATGTCTGTAAGCTAAGAAGGTCCTCAATAGCTTGAAGCAAGCCCCCCGGGTTTGGTTCCATCAATTCAGTTCCTTTTTACTTCATCTTGGTTTCACCTGCAACACTATTGACTCCTCTATCTTTGTCTATGCTAGATCCAACTTTATCCTCGACCTATTACTCTATGTTGATGATATTGTTGTCACTGGCAACAATACTCATTTCCTTCAGAATTTTATTCAACAACTTCATCGAGAGTTTTCCACGAATGACTTGGGAACATTGAATTATTTTCTTGGTCTTGAGGTTTCCTCCTTTGCTAATGGCCTTTTCTTGAGCCAAGTAAAATATGCTCATAATATCCTTGCTGTGCTCAGTTACTTGATTGCAAGCCAACAACAACTCTTATGGTTGTCTTAAAACAGTTGTCCAGCGATGGTGATGCCTTCACTGATCCCACACTGTATCATTCCATGGTGGGTGCTTTGCAATACTTAACTATCACTCATCCTGATCTTACTCATGCTGTCAATTTGTCAGTCGATATATGCAATCTCCCACGGTGCATCACTTTCAAGCCCTTAAATGTATCCTTCGGTATGTTAAGGATACTCTTCATTATGGCCTTTATTTCTCTTCCTCTTCACCTACTAGTCTTACTACCTACTCTGACGCTGATTGGGCTGGTTGCCCTGACACGCGTTGCTCCACCTCTAGTTACGCAATGTTTTTGGGTGACAATCTCATCTTGTGGAGTGCTAAGAAACAACCTACTATTTCTCGTTCTAGTTGTGAATCTCAGCATCGTGTCTTGGCTCACACAGCTTCGAAAGTTGTTTGGATAACTCATCTTCTTCGTGACCTCAAAGTTTCCTTATCTCACAAATCGTTACTCCTTTGTGATAACAAGAGTGCGATTTTTCTTACCCTCAATCTAGTTTCATACAAAAGGTCAAAACACATTGCTCTTGATTACACTTTATTCATGAATTAGCAACGTCAAGGGTTATTCAGCCTCAATCTATGCCATCTCACTTGCAAATTACTGACATATTCACTAAGAGTCTCTCTCAGACGCTATTCACATTCTTTTTCTCCAAGCTTTGTGTTTGTGTCAATCCCACACTCAACTTGCAGGGGGATGATAAGGAAAGCAACATATCACGTTATCCTCCTTGATTGTAGGAAATAATTTAGCAGAATAATTAGGTGATTGTTCCTATAGTTAGTTTCCTACTATAATTATATATGTACATTCCTATATAAATAAACCTCTCCACCACATAAAAAAGTGTGGCTTTACAATTACTATTAAACATGATATAATCATAAAGCAACTAGAAACCATAAGAGAAACAATACACCATTTCAATAAACAAACATGAATTAAGAGTTATATTTCAATAACTTTTAACAAATCAACTATTTTTTCTTCAATATGATCTCTTTTTTTATGCAAAGCTTAAAAGATTGGGTATATAGATGATGGAAGCAATTTTTTTTATAAAACAAAATGGAGGTGAAAGATAGGAAGATGAGTCTTTAGATTATAATAAAAATTCTAGAAGTTTTCTATAGTGTTTGAAATAGAATTGATTGTATTTTGAAACTAATATTTTTGTCATCAATGAAAAAATTGAACAAAATGAATACTTAAATAATAACTAAATAAATAAAAACAGTACAACCTTTCAACCAAAAAAAATTGTTATAAGCACTTAAATTAAAAAAAAAATAACACAACCTTTAAATTTTAAGAATATACTAAATCGTTAGTATTTAATTTAAATTTAATAAATATGAGTGTCGTATTAATATAGAATCTCGATTATAATTTATGTACAGTAAATATGAATTAGAAAACTGTAGTTTTCCTCACAAAATATTGTCAATTGCTACAATGTTTTTCCTCATGGGGTTTTTTCCTTCCAAAATTATCTTTGTTGGGTTTTTTTTTAACATTAAGTTGGTAGAGAATTTTTTTTTTCTTTTTATTAACAGAAAAGGTAAATCATGTGGCGAAAGCCCTGTATCTTTCTTCCCAAAACATTGTGGATTGCTACAAATCATTTTGTTCAGTCTCTAAGTTTTTGATCACCAACACAACTTTTTTTTTCCGTCATGAAATATTGGCTCCATCATACCTTTAGTTTCTATTTCTTATCTAGCGCTGGTTCATAATTATAATACTATCAAATATATTTGTTTTATAAACCCGCGGCAACGCGCATGCATGCCATCTCATTCTTCTGTATCCTAAACCATGTACCCGCTTTACTTTAGTAAAGCAAGTGCCCCCTCTTTTTTTTCTTAATTTTTTTTAATTTTATCATTTTTTTTAATTTGATTTTCATACCTTTTTTTACCAGTTAATTGGATTATTTTTAATTTGATCAAGTCAGCTGAGTCACATTAGAGCAACTCTCACACGTTTAATTTAAACATGAGCTGGGCAAAGAGTCAAGTTGAAGAGGTTTTAAGGTTGATCCACTAGATCGGATTTAATAACAATTTTAAATAGTTCTCTATGACATGAATATTTTTTATTATGTTAAAATAAATTGATTTGGTCCGTGATGTAGTGCGGGTATATAAACTATAACAAGTCAATTAATTGTTAATTGAAATTAAAGAAATCTAAAAGAGCCTAGTTTTCCATTATAGCATGTGAGTAAATTCATTTTGGATTATAATAGTGAAATGGTGATTTTGCCCTTCACTTCAAGATCATTATGTCGTTCTAGGATTAAGGTAACTATAGGGGATGATTTAGATGTCTCACTAATTTTTTTAAAAAATACAAATAAATTCAAATAAATATAATAACCAATAATATAATTAAAGTGCTTTAAGTAAAGTGATAAATGAGAGAATTTGCAAACTCATTTTTAACGTGGCTCGGCAAGCCTAGATCTCCATCTCAAGTACCAAACCATACTTGAATATTATTTTCTTTAACTTATCCAAGCTTTATAATTCAATAACCACTTAATAAATCCACACCAATATTTTTATACCATTTAAAGATATTTTATCTTCAAGTTTTTTCTCTCACTTAAAAATATGTTATCTTCAAGATTTTTCTCTTCGTGAAAATACTTTCACCAAAATCAAGAGTTTTCCCCTAACTCTCAAAGATTTATA
>Ga0325403_1003497_pt1 | contig 14357 bp, 7 predicted proteins | sample PopdelMetagenome_19_FD_205665 | JGI IMG/M metagenome (GOLD analysis project Ga0325403, IMG submission 205665) | Populus deltoides microbial communities from Bellville, Georgia, United States - Xylem-PdKOR-R4 | ecosystem: Host-associated > Plants > Phyllosphere > Stem > Wood/Secondary xylem...
ATATAATTCTAACATATGAGAATCAGGGCAATCATTGATATCTCCCACTGCTGACAACACTGCATAAACAATTTTGGACTCTTAAGAAACTTCTCTTCTTTCAAATCTTTTTAACAAAGACTAGATATAAAAAATTATACTCGATGGGTGGAATAATATATAAGATGAAGATATCATAATCTGCTTTATTTCACCTGATGATGGATGGTGATTTATTAGCCTTTATAATAATAATAATAATAATAATAATAATATATTTAGTTTGTCCAAGCCTATTTTAACATCATCCCAAAACCAGAAAGGGCTTAGAAAACGATGTAGACATAAATCATGGACATGGATCCTAGATCCATTTCCAGCACCCTTTTGAACTTGGGTATGATGCGTGAGCCCAGGTTTTAGGCCCACATCTAGCACCCTTTAGGCTCAAGCATCATGTCCTACCACAATCATTGTAAACGCGCCTAGCGCATCATAGGCTTTAGCCATGCATTGGAGCTCAAGTGCATCACTAAACTTTCTTAGGCTTGATGTGTATCCTAACTCCTTTTAGGCCTGATTTTATGGCCTAGGCTCACCCACCTTTTCTTCTTGTTAATATTTGTTAGGGATATTTATCTTTCATAGATACATGTGTAAGAGATTTGTGTTTCTTTTTTAGAGATATTTGTTCTTCATTAATATTACAATGGTGTCGATACACGACGTTGCTCGGTGGCTTTAATTTTTTTATTAATAAAAAATTAATTAGGGAAATGAAGATTTTATTAAAGTTATCATCTAGTAATTTGATAGAACTGTAAATCTCAAATTAGACATTGGTCCTGGAAATTCAGGTACTAAGTTAATTATGATTAAAGGAAGGTAGACACCACCCTTAAATTATCCTTTCAAGTGAAAGGTTACCCTTACTTGTGTTTATTTTATTTTATTTTATTTAAATGCTATAATATTCTGAGCTTATTTGCAATTTTTTTTTTTTTTTAGGGTTAACGTCAGTCCCTAAAAATAGAAGACACGTAAAAAATAACATCAATCCCTAAAATCAGAAGACTCGTCGAAATGATGATGTTTAACCCTAAAAAAAAGAGAGTTACGTCCAAGTTGTAAAAAGAAACAATGGACATCATCCATATTTGTTTTTACACTTTTGATATCGGTAAAAAAAAAAGAGATGTGTCGACGAATAACATTCATTCTTGAAAATGAAGATTATGTTGGAATAGCTAAAAATAGGCATAACCCATATTTGAGAATTGGGCTTTGGACCCGCCCACGATAACAGGATAAATTGGGTATTTTACAAAGTACAAAAAAACATAGATACATGTATATAAAAAAAAACATAGATACATGTATAAAATAAATACCCCTTGAAGTCCCCAAAATTACCTGAGTGTCATTGTATAGAAAAAGACCAAAATACAATTGAACTTCCCTGAAAGTGATGAAATACTCCTAGTGGCGCGTGTAGCTCATGTGCGCCACTGCTAAAGGGGGAATTTTTTGGCGAGACTTCAAGCCAAAAAGAGCAGATTTTGGTATATCCGGTGAGAGGCTTCTGATAATGGTGGTGGTTGTGGCCATTGATGGCTGATGAGAGAGAATCAACGATTTGAAGTTTCGGGTGGCCAAAGATGCATTGAATGCTTGGTACACCAGGTGACATGGCAAGATAAGATCTAAGGACATATTTCTTTTAAGGGCTGAGATTGATTTGAGTTTTAATCCAATGTGGTAAGCCCTATTAAATCATATCTAATTAAGGATTTAGATCTAATACTATTAAATCTAACAGTTAGGATGTTCTTTGTATTTTTTGAATTGTTTCTTTTTTAAAATCAATATCTTACTACCGTAAAGAAAAACTAAAAAATAACATATAGTATATTAGAGTTCTTAAACTTCCTTTCTTTTCTTTTAACTTTGCACAAGAACATTTATGTTCTTATATTACAGACGTATAACATTTATGTTTAGAAAACATGATAAGAGACACGAAGTATCTTGAAGAAATTTTCACCTAAAATCAACTGCTATATTTTTATTTTAGTTTATATATATATATATATATATATATATATATATATATATATAGGGGGGGGTAAAACTCAAATCAGTATTAGAAAATTCATGTATTAGCTAAAAATCAATTTTGATTTCAGAAAAATTAATTTCAATCACCTTTTTAACTATTAACGGTTATTATAGTTGGACGGAGATTTTATTGACCAAATACAAATTCTCAACAATCCAATTGATATTCAATTTCAAATAATCTCATATGGCTTACCATTCTATTATCATTTTTAGCCATAAGGATGAGAATATACTTGATCAAGGCAATGGAGATGATCGAGTAGATAATTAGAGATAACAATCTAATTATACCATCATTGTTCTTGATGGTCGATGCCATCAGGAAAAAATCCCTAGATAACACATGAAAAGTAGACGGGCCTAGATCCCTTGTGCATTGAAAGGAGAGCTTATAGGAGAAATACTAAACATTAGCCGATTCTATAGCTTCAGATGTTTGATATGTAAATGATTAATTATGCCAATATTTTAGAAGAAAGATATGTAGTCCTTATAGGATAAAGATTGTCGGTTTTCCTTGCAATCTTAGACTTTTATTTTGTAGTGTACTCCCGCTTCTACTTTGTATATATATGATACATCACATAATAAAGCACAATGTTCTAGTGTTTTAAAGCAGCAACTTTGTTTCCAGTTTGATGGTTCTCTGTTTTTTTTCTTCATAGTATCAGAGTAGGTTTCGATTAACCTGTGTTTTGTTTAAAGTTTTCTATGGAAGACTCTTCTAAATATGTTGGTGTTGATGACATCAATATATCTTCTAAAATTTCAAAAGGAAAACAAAATAATCCAAACCAACATCTAGGCTCAGTATTGTTAAATGAGCTCAACTATCTTCCTTGATCAAGAGTTGTGACGATTGCTCTTGATGGAAGGTACAAACTTGACTATGTTGATGGCTATATCAAAGCCCCTGACCCTTCCTTATAGAACTATGAAGCATGACAATGCAAGGATCAACTTGTTATGTCTTGGTTACTCAATTATATGGAGAACAATATTGCTAAAATATTCAGCTATTCAGAATCTTCAATATATTTTTAGGAGGTTGTGAAGGAAATGTATGGAAATCAAAACAATGCAGCTTATGTCTTTCAAATTAAAAAGGATCTTGCTAATCTACAGCAAGATAATAAGACTTATATGTAATTGTTTGGAATTCTGAAAGGTATGTGGAGTGAACTTGCATTATATCGTCTTCACACTATTGATGTTGCAGTATTAAAAAAACAAGATGAGAAAGACAAGATATTTCAATTGTTATCCAGTATTGGTCCAGATTATGAAGACCTTCGAAGTCGAGTTCTTATGAACTCTGATCTTCTATCCCTTGCAAATGTATGTGCTACAATACAACGAGAAGAAGCTTATAGAAAGATCATGAATCAAGAGCCAATAATCACCTTGCCAGAAACTCGTGTCTATGTTGTTATCAGACTGATGAAAAGTAACAAATCTTACAAAGAAAAGCGACCAGATTTGAAGTGCATTTATTGTCATAATCTGGACACACAATAGGGTGGTGTTGGACCCTTCATCCGGAATTGAAGCCTAGCTTTGAAAAGAAAAAAAGGATTTTAAAAGGGCTACGAACATAGAGCTCCCATTGCTACTCACTCTACTAATGAAGGGTCAACCCGGCTGCCATTTTTAATGATTTTGCTACTTATCTTAAGGAAAAATATGATACTAGCTTGACAACCTCAAGCAATTACGATTCTATAACTCTTCTTGTTAAGTTTGCTGGCTTCCTGGCAAACTCTGCTCATCTATCACAAGAGAATTTAGAAGGTATTTTGACTGCTTTAGTTGCTAGCACCGTGCATAATTTTTGGGTTATTGATTCGAGTGCTTCTAATCACATAACAAATAAAATGACTAGCTTACACCATTTCAAAAAAATTACTACTCCAACTCATATTTCTGTTGTAAATGGAAAACATATCTTTGTCAAAGGTAGATGAAAAATTAAATTGCTCTCTGAAAATGTGGCTTCTTTGGTTTTATATGTTTCATCCTTTCCATTCCAATTGCTTTTTTTATTAGCAAGGTCACTCAAACACTAAATTGTTGTGTTATATTTAACTCTTATCGAGTTCGTTTTCAGGACCACGCCACCAAGAGGACAATTGGTGAAGGTTTTTTTTTCAAGGACTTTATTATTTTTCAAATAATTCTAAAAGCAATAAGCGACCTTAAATTTCTACTCCTTCTTCTTGTAGTCAGGATCAAGTTTTATGGCATCAATGTTTAACCCATCACTCCGAGAGTGTTCTTACAAAATTAATACCCAGTCTAGATGCCAGAAACATCACCCGTGATACATGTCATCTATCCAAATCCACCAGACTACCTTTTTCACCTTCTTTGTCTAGAGCTAATGAGATGTTTAAACTTGTACACTCTAATGTTTGGGGACCAACTATTGAATCCTTTAATGGTTATAAGTATTTTATTACTTTCATTAATGATTTTTCTCGTGTGACTTGAATATACCTTTTAAAATTCAAAAGTTGTTGATGTTTTTAAAGATTTTCACATGTTAGTCATGACTTAATTTTTTACGAAACTTTAAATCCTTATATTTGATAATGGCATCGAAGATATGTCTCAAACAATGACACAATATCTAGCTTCTCATGACATTTTACATCAGTCTAGCTATGTTGGTACACCCCAATAGAAAGGGGCAACTGAACGCAAAAATAGAAATTTGTTAGAAAAAACTCGAGCTTTGATGATACAAATGCATGTTCCTAAATCCTTTTGGTCTCAATGAGTATTATCTGCTGCATATATAATTAATCGATTACCTAGCTGAGTGTTGCTTTTTAAGTCACCACTTGAAGTTTTGCAAAAACAGTCATCTGACGTATCACATTTAAGGGTGTTTGACTGCATATGTTTTGTGTATATTCAGGCTTCAAATCATGAAAAACTTGATACAAGGGTTGCTAAGTGTATTTTCTTAAGTATTCTTCAACCAAGAAGGCTTATAGTGTTATCACCCTCATTCCAAGGAACTATTCATTTTAAGAGATGTTCAATTTGAAGAAACTACTCCATATTATGATAAGATAAGTTAGTAGACATCCTCAAAAGATCTCTTTCATCTGTCTTATCCAACTCCTGCAGATATAGTATCTCATTTAGCCTTACTTCCTGCTGCTAGCAATACCTCCTTATCAACCACTTATGTGTCTTCAGGTAAAGAGAACTTCGGTCCAATTATTTCAGAATCTGAAAACAGTCATGAACACTCTGAACCTGATGCAAATTCTGATAGCAATATTTCTGTGTCTACTGCAGATCCTTCTTCTAGCTCAAGGGCTGTCAATCATGCCAATTCTAGTGGTAGTATTTCTATGTCTACTGCAGGTTCTTCTTCTAGCTCAAGGGTCGTCAATCCTGTTATGGCTAATCCTTAGGGTGATCTCCTTAATGAGCAATCTGAATTAGATTCTCATGTTATTCCTTTACCACAGACTCGCAAAAATCCAGTCCGTAATCGTGCTCCTCCAATTAAAATGCAAGATTTTGTCACTTTTACAGCAAGACATCCTATTCCAAATTCCCTTACATATCAATGACTCTAACCTGCTCATGTTGTATCTAATGTTCATGAGCCATGAAATTTTCAAGAAGCTAATTCTCAAGATGAATGAAAACATGCCATGAATGATGAGCTTCTAGCTCTTGCTCAGAATCAAACCTGGAGTATTGTCAAACTTCCCAAAGGAAAACATGTTGTTGGCAGCCAGTGGGTGTATAAAACTAAGTTTAATTCTGATGGCACCATTGATAGACACAAGGCACGTCTTGTAGCTCAAGGTTTTACTCAAACCTTTGGAGTAGATTACAAGGAAACTTTTGCTCATGTTGCAAAGATGAACATTGTTCATGTTTTACTATCAGTTGTCGTGAACAATGGATGGTTAATGTGTCAAATGCACATAAAAAATACCTTATTACATGGGAATCTTGAGGAAGAAGTCTACATGAAATTGTCATTCTCAAGCTTTAGATCCTACCTTAGTGTGCCGACTTCACAAATCGCTTGATAGTTTGAAGCAATCTTCACGTGTTAGGCATACTCAATTAAGTGTTGTTCTTGAAGAACTTTGTTTCAAAAGGAGTAATGTGGATTCATCCTTATTTGTTCATCTTGAACCTAAGGAAACATTGGTGGTTCTTATCTACATTGATGATCTTATTATTTTAGAAAATTATAGTGAGGCTATATCACATCTCAAGGCCACCTTACTACATTGTTTCCCAATTAAAGATCTCGACAGATTGAAGTATTTTCTTGGAATAGAAATGGTTGCTTCCCGTAAAGGGTTATTTCTTAATCAACGTACATATATTTTTAATTTACTCAAAGATGCTGAAATGATTGATGCCAAGTCTGCCCCTACTCCATTGGATAGTAAATTACAGCTTGCCATAAATAGTGAGCCTCTTTAGTCTATCCATCACTACCAACATCTTATAGGTAAGCTTCATTTACCTTACTATCACGTGACCTGATATAGCCTACACAGTTAGTCTTGTTAGCCAATTCATGCATGCACCTACTGTTTTCCATTTGAGTATTGTCAAGCGAATCCTACGTTATCTAAAAGGCTTTATTGGACGTGGAATTATCATGGCTAAAAACGATCGCACTCAGATAATCGGATATAGTGATTCAAATTGGGCTGGCAATGCTATTGATCGCAAGTCAACCACTGTCTATTGTATGTTTGTTTACGGTAACCTTGTCTCCTAGCATAGCAAGAAACAACATGTCATTGCACGTTCTGGTGCTGAATCTGAATATCGTGCAATGACATCAACTGTTTGTGAGTTAATTTGGCTTAAAAGTCTCCTATCTGAACTGGGTTTTCCAAGTAGCATCCCTATGACCTTGTTTTGTGACAACCAAGTTGCTATGCATATTGCAGCTAATCTTGTGTTTCATGAAAGAATAAAACACATTAAGATTGATTGTCACTTTATTCGTCAACAAGTTTAGTCTCAGATTATCCAAACTCATTACACCCACAGTCATGATTAGCTTATTGATGTGTTCACCAAATCGCTGACCTTTGCTCATTTCCATCGGTTATTGTCCAAGCTTGGATCAATTAATCTCCTTGATCTAGCTTAAGGGGGAGTATTGGAAGAAGACCAAATATTAGCTTTAGCTTCAAATATCTGATATGTAGAGGATTAATTATGCCAATATTTTAGGAGAAATATATGCAGTCCTTATAAGATAAAGATTGTCAGTTTTCCTTGCAATCTTAAATTTTTATTTTGCATTGTACTCTTGTCTCTGCTTTGTATATATATATATATATATGATACATCACATAATAAAGCACAACAGCTCTGTTTCCGGTTTGCTTGTTCTCTGTTCTTTTTTCTTCGTAATGGCACCCATCCCGGTGCTTGCATTTTAATTTAAAATGACACAAGTATTCGTGCCATGTAATTGTTTATGAATTTGTTAAATGATAAAATGAAGTGCTTTATTTCCAAAATAATTAATTACCAATTCCTGATTTTAACTCGTAGGAATTAGCCATAAAACTTTTTAAATACCAGACGACCGAGTATTATATAAATGACTCTTTTTTGAATTAGTGCATGGATCATGTAAATCAAGTGATTAATTATCTTTGTTAATTTCTGGTATTGCCTGGAGGATGGTAGACAATGACTCCAAAATTTAAGAAATGCAGTTCTGAACTGCTACATCCTTTAACCTCACTCCTAATTTGTGTTGTGATTTTTAAAAATAACGTAGTTATGATGCTTAGATGCCATAGAGAATCCAATGATTCCTGGGATAAGATCCTCGACATGTAGTGACGTGAATCCACAAGAATAGGAAAACAATCTTTTTGAGCTGGTTCATTGTGAGAACTATTTATTGAAAATAGAGTTCAGACTCTTCCAAGAAGGGATACTTATCTTTACAAAATGCTTATGATTTTTATTTTTTTTCCATTTCCTGGATTTTTTTTTTGTGCTATACACAAACTTAGGTTGTAAATTGCTCCAGCGTTGACATTAGTTTTACCTGTCTTCTTTGCAGTGCGTGAACAACTTTGGAAATGACATCAGCAAGTGCCAGTTCTACATGGACATGTTGACCGAGTGCAGGAAGAACTCAGGCTCCATGTTGGGTGCCTAAGTGTTGTCGCTTTCCTTTGCCATGAAATGGAGCATATACTTTTAACGTAATTTCTATCATATGATCTATCCATGTGATGATGAAGAAGCTGCTGTCCATTTATGATACATTTAATAATTTTTGTGGTTAACTACTGGACTTGGAGGACTAAGTACTGGACCTTTCCCAGTTATTATTTGAACCAGGTTCTCAGATTGCTATTCCAATCTCAACTGCATATTCATTTGACTGAATGGCAATGGCTGGTCTTGAATAACGAAGATAGACACTGATTCAGTGATGATATCTGTTTTCCTTTTTTTTAATTGTTCAGGTATTTTTGAAATATTATCACTGAAATACTAAAGAAATTTGACAGACACTTGTAAAGTCAATTTTCACCAACAAATTACGACAGGTAATTCAAGACTTGGGATCGTATGAACATGAATTAATATGTTATAGATCAAGAGTCCTCACTTCTGAATCGAGTTATAATAGCGAGGATATGTCCTCTTCCATAAATTCTCCAGCAAGAAAACTGTCGCCTAGTGTGCTGTTGAATTTGTCCGGTCTCGTGTGGTTGCCGGCCTTGGAACCAGTCTTACAACCACAAACTCACCGGACAACTGAACTATTGCACCATCGCAGATTGCACAACGTTACAGGGATTGCACCATCGCAGATTGCACATCTGAACTATTAATGCGTTTAAGTTGGTTCATATGACTTCTGGTTCTGAGTGTGTTGAATGATCAAACCCAAAAAGACAATCCAAGACGTGCAATAACAGAAGAGAATCAGGTCGATCATTGATAAGGATTATGAAGTTGGTAATTTCTTGCAGATTAAGCATCATCCATAATATAATTCTAACATATGAGAATCAGGGCAATCATTGATATCTCCCACTGCTGACAACACTGCATAAACAATTTTGGACTCTTAAGAAACTTCTCTTCTTTCAAATCTTTTTAACAAAGACTAGATAAAAAAATTATACTAGATGGGTGGAATAATATATAAGATGAAGATATCATAATCTGCTGTATTTCACCTGATGATGGATGGTGATTTATTAGCCTTTATAATAATAATAATAATAATAATAATATATTTAGTTTGTCCAAGCCTATTTTAACATCATCCCCAAACTAGAAAGGGCTTAGAAAACGATTTAGACATAAATCATGGACATGGATCCTGGATCCATTTCCAGCACTCTTGTGAACTTGGGTATGATGCGTGAGCCCAGGTTTTAGGCCCACACCCAGCACCCTTTAGGCTCAAGCATCATGTCCTACCACAATCATTGTAAACGAGCCGAGCGCATCAGGGCTCTAGCCATGCATTGGAGCTCAGGTGCATCACTAAACTTTCTTAGGCTTGATGTGTATCCTAACTCCTTTTAGGCCGGACTTTATGGCCTAGGCTCACCCACCTTTTTTTCTTGTTAATATTTGTTAGGGATATTTATCTTTCATAGATACATGTATAAGAGATTTGTGTTCCTCTTTTAGGGATATTTGTCCTTCATTAATATTACAATGGTGTCGATACACGACGTTGCTCGGTGGCTTTAATTTTTTTATTAATAAAAAATTAATTGGGGAAATGAAGATTTTATTGAAGTCACCATCTAGTAATTTGATGGAACTGTAAATCTCAAATTAGACATTGGTCCTAGAAATTCAGGTACTAAGTTAATTATGATTAAAGGAAGGTAGACACCACCCTTAAATTATCCTTTCAAGTGAAAGGTTACCCTTACTTGTGTTTATTTTATTTTATTTTATTTAAATGCTATAATATTCTGAGCTTATTTGCAATTTGTTTTTTTTTTTTAGGGTTAATGTCAGTCCCTAAAAATAGAAGACACGTAAAAAATAACATCAATCCCTAAAATCAAAAGACTCGTCGAAATGATGATGTTTAACCCTAAAAAAAAGAGTTACGTCCAAGTTGTAAAAAGAAACAATGGACATAATCCATATTTGTTTTTACACTTTTGATATCGGTAAAAAAAAAGAAGATGTGTCGACGAATAACATTCATTCTTGAAAATAAAGATTATGTTGGAATCGTTAAAAATAGGCATAACCCATATTTGAGAATTGGGCTTTGGACCTGCTCATGATAACAGGACAAATTGGGTATTTTACAAAGTACAAAAAAACATAGATACATGTATAAAAAAAAAAAACATAGATACATGTATAAAATAAATACCCCTTGAAGTCTCCAAAATTACCTGAGTGTCATTGTATAGGAAAAAGACCGAAATACAATTAAACTTCCCTGAAAGTGATGAAATACCCCTAGTGGCGCGTGTAGCTCACGTGCGCCACTGCTAGAGGAGGAATTTTTTGGCAAGACTTCAAGCCAAAAGGAGCAGATTCTGGTATATCTTGGTGAGAGGCTTCTGATAATGGTGGTGGTTATGGCCATTAATTTGGCTTAAAAGTCTCCTATTTGAACTGGGTTTTCCAAGTAGTATCCCTATGACCTTGTTTTGTGACAACCAAGTTGCCATGCATATTGCAGCTAATCTTGTGTTTCATGAAAGAATAAAACACATTAAGATTGATTGTCACTTTATTCGTCAACAAGTTTAGTCTCAGATTATCCAAACTCATTACACCCACAGTCATGATTAGCTTATTGATGTGTTCACCAAATCGCTGACCTTTGCTCATTTCCATCGGTTATTGTCCAAGCTTGGATCAATTAATCTCCTTGATCTAGCTTAAGGGGGAGTATTGGAAGAAGACCAAATATTAGCTTTAGCTTCAAATATCTGATATGTAGAGGATTAATTATGCCAATATTTTAGGAGAAATATATGCAGTCCTTATAAGATAAAGATTGTCAGTTTTCCTTGCAATCTTAAATTTTTATTTTGCATTGTACTCTTGTCTCTGCTTTGTATATATATATATATATATGATACATCACATAATAAAGCACAACAGCTCTGTTTCCGGTTTGCTTGTTCTCTGTTCTTTTTTCTTCGTAATGGCACCCATCCCGGTGCTTGCATTTTAATTTAAAATGACACAAGTATTCGTGCCATGTAATTGTTTATGAATTTGTTAAATGATAAAATGAAGTGCTTTATTTCCAAAATAATTAATTACCAATTCCTGATTCTAACTCGTAGGAAGTAGCCAGAAAACCTTTTAAATACCAGACAACAAAGTATTATACTGCCGCGCTCCACTGTAACCAAATGATCACGTTGTAAAGGTGAATGATATATCAAGGGAGTTGCTTCCCTGTGATTTTAGATTCGAACCTTGTAGTTGCTAATATGATGGCCACTGGAAGCTTACATGGTTGTTAATTTCAGGGCCCGTGAGATTAGTCGAGGTGCGTACAAACTGACCCGGATACCCACTTTAATAAAAAAAAAATATAAATGACTCTTTTTTGAATTAGTGCATGGATCATTCAGTTAATTTACAGCTTGCTTGTGTTGGCTCCTAATATATCTGTTTTAATGTGTTGTATTGTGCACTACTTATTAGTGAAATCACTTAAATTAAAATCATTATTAAATTCATAAATTGAATAAATAATTTCTAAAAGATTTTAAATATTTTCTTTAAAAAGCTAAATGAATTGTTTAATAAATAAATTATTTCTTTGAAATATACATAAATATAAGAAAAAAAAGCATAACATCACATATTTTTAGCTAATAGAACTACTAAATAGCTCAACTAAGTATAGTTAAGAGGTAAAAATTAATTACGAGAAGAGAATATTCATAGATGGCATAGAGCCCAGTGCTCTCGGATTTGGATTGAGAATATTATTAAAGAATACTCATGGGAGGTCAAATTGAAGCTCCCCTGCGTGACCCTCAAGGGAACTAGCATCCTCTTTTTGGACGGTGAGGTGCCGAACTAACACTGCCATACATTTTGTTCACATTCGGGATTTCTTGTCGAATCTCTCCGCTTGAATAAGAACTTGTGGAGTAGTAGATTCGGGATATGATGGATGTTAGCCGATGTGTTTGGGTGTGAGGTGTGCTAGCTTTTTTTCAAAATGCTACCACACTTCTTACTAAAAAGTATGTATTATTTGCTTTTAGAAAGTGTGGTGTGTGCTTTAAGAAGATAGTACCTTAAAAAAAAAGCTACCACACCTCCTACCCAAACACACCCTGCGCACCCTTTTGTTATCTCTCTGTTTGTTTTAGAGGTGTTTTTATCATCATCATCATCATCATCATCATCATCATCATCATCATCGTGCAAATAAAAACTGACGATTTTTGTATAATCACGTTAAGGAAATATAATCGCGTGTTTATGTGTATTTTATTTTATTTTATTTCCACAATTATTATTCTTTTTTACATTAATTAATGCCACTAAGAGATTTTCTACAATCGAAAAAGATTTTGTATGTAATGAGATATTCTAAAAGTCAGATTACATTTGTTAGAAATTAATAATGGTTATATTTTTTTTATTAAAGCTAAATTTATTTTCATGACTGGTAATTAATATATGGTAAATTAAGTTTTAGATTCAGTCTGTTTTAAATTCCATAACCATCCCTGTTGAATTATGAATACGGATTTTATTCTGTTACATAAATGATATACCTAATCATGGAAGTCAAATCCAATTTGCGGGGTAGTTTATATTTTATAAATGGAAAATTATTGATAATTAATAACCTTCTCATAATAAATTTTTTATACAATGATGTGTCAATCTTTAAGTGGTAAAGTGTGGAGATCTTAAATTTTGAATGATTGACTTTTTTATGACTAACATAAGGTCTGTTTTTGTATAAAAAAATTACGTTGTATAACATTACTTTAAAAAAAAAAAAAAACCATCCTTGTTATATATAAATATTTAAAAATATTTATTCAGTGATTTATTATTTGCAAAGCTAGTTTATTTAAAAAATTGAATTTTTTTTTAACTAGATTGGACCCGATTCAATACATTTAACTTTGACCCGGACCTGATCCGGCTGGAATAGTAGAAAGTGACTTCACCGTTCACGTGAATAGTAGAATTTCACTTTCCATATTAAATTATAATTCACTCTCCACTATTTAAACAAGATTTGAATGGGTCTCACATAAATAGTAAAACGTGATTGAGTATTACCAAACATTCAATATGTGCGGTTTATTTTAAAAGCAAAATATAAACAAACAGGCACTATATATAAATATTTTAAAAAAATTATTCCGTGATTTATTATTTGCAAATCTGGTTTATTACCATGACTAATTAAGAGCTTTTCTTGAACACTTTGGATATAGAAAATTTCCAACATATACATTCAGTATTAGGAACGGTAGGAACGGTATTGAGCTTAAACATTAATCGCGAAATATTATCTAGGATTAATTTCTTTAACAGTAAAGGATATTCTTAGATTAGTTTCTACATTAATTGAAAATAATTTTAAAAGTGTGTCTTTATATATGGTGAATTAAACAAAAAAAAATAAATATTATTTGAAATGCTAATTCTAATTAATATTTAAATCTAATGAATCAAGAAAGTTAATATATTTATTTAATTAGGTAAATTCCTTAAAATTATTTAACATTCATAAAAATATGTATATTCTAGTATTACATCGCTCATTATGGCTGCAATAGAATCTCTACTATATGGTAAGCTCGTAGTCAAAACAATTTTTCAATCACTTCTAACAAAGAACTGTACATGTTTTGATGTGTTAATGTTAAAAATATGTATATTTAATTTTTTTGTTTGGTATTAATTTTTTTAAAAGTTTTTTGATTGTTTTGATATGCTAATGTTAAAAATATTTTTTCAAAATAAAAAAATTATTATTTTAATATATTTATGAACAAAAAATACTTTGAAAAATAATCATATTATACTAAGCCTCTAAATATTGGACTGCAAACTTAGAAATCATATTATATTTGGTTTTTCATAAGAAATCTTATTATGATAAGTAAAGTAATTTTCAATAAATTTTTTTTTATTATTATTCTTTTATGTAACTATATGAAAAAAATAAAAACGGATAGTTTATTTGAAGACTATGGCATCTTTGATACTTTTAGAGAATAATATCTCCA
>Ga0325403_1003498_pt1 | contig 14357 bp, 11 predicted proteins | sample PopdelMetagenome_19_FD_205665 | JGI IMG/M metagenome (GOLD analysis project Ga0325403, IMG submission 205665) | Populus deltoides microbial communities from Bellville, Georgia, United States - Xylem-PdKOR-R4 | ecosystem: Host-associated > Plants > Phyllosphere > Stem > Wood/Secondary xylem...
AAAAAAAAAAATTATTTTCCACCCCATGAGCAAGCTACCCGAACACAAGCCACGGGTAGGTTACCTAATCACGAACCACGAGTTGGTCGCCCAAACAGAGACCATTTGTGAGAGTTCCTAGATATTTTTCACACCACATCCAGGCTACCCGAACACGAACACAAATCATGGGTAGGTCACCTAATCAGAGACCACGGGCAAGTTACCCAATCACGAACCACGGGTTGGTCACCCAAACAGAGACCATTTAAAAAAAATTGTTCTTTTTTACAGCATGGGCAAACTACCCGAACATAAGCCAAGAGCAAGTTACTCAATCAGAGACCACTGGCAAATTACTCAATCATGAACCACGAATTGGTCGCCTGAACAGAGACCATTTGAGAAAATTCTTTCTTTTTCACAAACACGAAAAGGCTACCCGAACACAAGCCATGGGCAAGTCACCTAATTAGAGACCATAAATAGGTTACTCAATCACAAACCACAAGCTAGTCGCTCGAACAAAAACCATTTGTGAGAAATCCTAAATATTTTCCACACCACAAGTAGGTCACTTGAACACAAGCTACAAGCAGGTCACCCGATCAGAGACCACGGATAGGTTATCCGATTACAAATCAAGGACTGGTCGCCCAAACAGAGACCATTTGTAAAAATTCTTTCAATCCTAATTTGTGATAATATTTTTTTCAATTAAGTTCTCATTATTTTGATTTTTTGGATCCTTTAGTTAAATTATTCTCTTTTTTTTTAATTTTACTCTTCAATAAAAAATTTATAGTTGTCCTTTAATTTATGTTTTATTTCAATTTTGATCCTCGTTTTTCTAATTGCTACTTTTTAGTTTTGGATACTTTTGTATAATTGAAGTTTTCTTCAATTTCTCCCCTTAACATTTAATTGGTTGGGGATTGAGCATTGTGGTTTTTTCAAATATAGTGATTCTGGTTTAATGACCTAGGTCACGTGTTTAAAATGTTAACGCGGGTTGACATCATTTTTTTTGTTTTTTTACTTATTTTCTTTTTCGATTTTATCATTCGACATTGTATTTTTTATTAAAAAAAGAAATTGTCTGTGGTTTTTTTCGTTTTCTTTTCTATCGGGTTATCCAAATCTTATGACTTGGGTCGCGAGCTTGGCATGTTAACCTGGGTTAGTTCGTCCTTTATTACCCAGGTTACAAGTTTGTCATGCTAACTCGAGTTGACTCGAATCAATTTTTTTATCCTTTTTTTACTCAATTTTTCCCTCTCATAACAAAAAACTTTTTGTTCAAAATGCAGTTGTTTTTGTTTTTTTAATAAAAGAAGAAATTAGACCAACCAGGGTTGACCCGGGTCACCTCTCCTAACCCTTGACTCTAGCCTTATCTTGGACTGACTCCAGTTCGAATTTTAAAACTATAATCAAGATTCTCAATGACCTAAAAACTAGAGAGTGATTTATCCATATTATTTGTTGGTGAATCCTAGATAATAAGAAGGTTGTCTCTATAAAATTCATTAATTTCTTGAATATTAATTAAAACATCTAAAAATCCACATTTTATATGTAATCTTCTTAATAATATTCAATTACTAGACTCCAAAATTTTAAAAAATCATATAAACAAAAGAACTAAAATTCATCACAGGTCCTGAATAATAATAAATAAATTATAAATTAAAAAATATAATGTTCCTACGTGATGTTAGCAAAAGTTTTTTTTATAAAAACAATTTTTTTCAAACAACAACCATAAAAACTATCATAATACCAAAGACAAAAAGCTACCATCTTCAAAGGGCAAGATAACCTTCAACCTATTGGTTGCGTTAGTTTTGCAACTGCTTTTGTGTTTGTGGTACAACAAACATAGTAAAGTATTTGGTAATAAATCAAATTATATTTTGTACTATAGAATCCACTAAAATATTGAATTTGAAACGAGTTTTTGTTAAGCAGTTTTTATATTTTTTTAACTAAGTTTCGTAAAATCTTATTTGTTTTTACATTTCAAAAGCGCTTTTAAAAATTTTAAAATTTTAAAACAAAAATTTACTTTAAAATAATATATTTTTTTGTATTTTCAGATCATTTTGATGCGCTAATATCAAAAATAATTTTTTAAGAAAAACATTTTAATGCATTTCCAAATAAAAAACAATTTGAAAAGCAACCGCAACCACACTTCCAAACATAACTACCAAACATTTTATAAATGTTTTTTTTGCTACATATAAACTTCAATAACAATTTTTCCTAAACATGTATTTAAATCCAATTAACCATACCTAATCACACTTTTTTAAAACTTATTTTTTAAAAACCACAACCATCTCAAAAACAAACGTACACAAGTAAGAAACTTTGGATGCACAAAGTCTCTTCCCGCAACTTGTTTTCTTGGGTTTTGAATCTCACCCGGGAGGCTTCGAACATCCAGACAAGAATCAGATTGATGTCTAATTCTGATATCGACCAAACTTCCCAGTAGCGCATTACTTGGAGCATGTACGAGAACCTTCCAACTTTGAAGGATCTTACGGTTTGAGGAGGTCTGCTTCCAGGGCAAGATTCTCCTATCTGTACTGCAGCAAAAGGTTGATGGACTCTCAATCCTGACATGATCCTAAAAAGCCAGATCTAGATTCTCAGCTCTTAATAATTATACAAGTGCCACTTAGAAAGAAACCATCGGCAGCTGTATAGGCTAACTCCACATGCAGGTCTCTAAATAACATATGAACATGATTTTTAAAAAAATGTTGTACATACACCTCTGGATTCCTTACAAGAAACGGTTCGTCCTTGGATATCCCTCCAAACCGACAAGACATGATTCGTCCATGTGCAACAAAGCAACCAAAAAAAAATAGAACAAACGAGTAGACATGATCGAGACTGAATCAATGAAGCCTTGTCAGCTCTTCCACTCTCTTGCAAAGCTCCTCCACGGAGATCTCCATTGCATTGGATATCTCATCCATCGGACTACGGCTGAGATCAAGGAATGACTCGATAAGATCTCCATCCAAGAAATTCTTGGCATCTACAGTTTTCTTCTCATTGTTGAATGATCTCCATTGCTCATGGCTCAATCCTCCAACACCCTTTATCACCTTTCTTAAGTTTGACTGCAGCTTCTCCAAAAAGAGGTATTGCTCATGAGGAAGTGAAGCAATGACCCCGATTACACCATTAACAGTCCCAAAAATGACAGTTGGGATCTGGCCAACATCGGAATCTGGCAAGCGCATGACAAGGGAACCATGTCGGAATCGATTTACAAATTCTCCAAGGTGATACTCACCGACCACCTCAAGACGGCCTCGTTCCTCATCAGTGGCACCTTCACTATTTTTCCGAACCGTGAATAGGTTAAAGTTATTTTCAGCACCAAGGTAAATGTCATCATCAAGAATCTCAACTGCCGACATCCAATTTGCATTATAATCACGGGCTCGCTCCTCAATAGCACCTTCCTCATGCTGAAAACATTTAGCAGTCGTGTCAGCTAGGCATCATCAGAAACAACATAAATGCTAGGGGCTCTTCAATTTTGATGTAATACATGTCAAAGATATGCAGTCGAGCAGCAAATAATTGGAACAAGTTGATGATGGAATGATCAAAACAAACACAAACTGAATTATTGAGCAAGTATTTGTTTCATGATACATGAAATACTCACCTTATAGATTAGCAAGGAGATTGACTTCATCAGATCACCAACAACAATGAAATCTCCACGAGTTTGTACATAGAGGGCAAGTATGTGCCCATGATGCCCACACTCAGACTGCAGCTCACGTGTTCCATCATCTCGGAGCATCCACTTGTATAACTGGATCTTTTGATTAATAGCAGCCAGCAGTTTGCCATTGAAAGCATTCAAAGAGTATACCGCCCCCTTTGTTTCCTTCTCAGCAATAAGCTGCAACTTCCCATCTTCCACTATGAAAACCAGTATTCGGCCCTACATTGTTCATGAGAGGAAGACATATGGGTGGAATATGAGATATAGGAAGTGCTCACTGCTCAATTTTTCAATTGGTTTTGTTTTAACTTCATATTTCTGAACAAAGAAAAACCATAACAATCAGGGTGACCTTTACCTTGGTTGGCTCGTTTTCTTCTGGCAAAACATATGCAGTTCCAACACAATAGTACACGTTGCTATCATCAGAAAAGGAGCAGCTAAGTATGGAGCAGCCATACTCAAATGTGTCAAGTGGGTATGTTGATATGAACTCAAAGGTTTGATCATCTAACAATCGAATAAAATGCATTTCAGATTCTTCTGCATTGGATTGGTTTTTCATACTACAAATGGAGAAAGTCCGAGACTGCTCCTGGTGACATATACGCCGTGCATGTTCACCCAATGGAATAGAGCGGATGTGAAGCTTTTGGATATCATCGATGGTGCCAATGCTAAGTTCCCCTTCTTTTGCAATAGCAAGGCTGTTGACAATATACCACAAGTCAATGAACTGTGAATTTATCTTTTAGAAAGTATTTTTCTTTCCCTTTAGGAAAAAACTGCAGTACAGTAGTGATAAACCATAGGACGGTTCATACAGAAGCCAGTTCCTAATACTATTTTTCCATGTTCTCATTTCAAACAATCCCATCCTATCTATCTACAATATTCCTTTTCATGCCATGCCAAAACCAGGCCTCGTAAAATTATCACCCCACTCTGTTCTGGAAACATAGAAGCTAAGTCCTATCAGTATGAATCATAGTACAGCAACAAAAGACAAGAGCCTCAATTAGGCAGAGTCAAATGATAGATAGCCCATATCTAACTAGTTCAGAATCAATGACTTCATAGTTCTTCAGAGATTGTTTGGCTTTTAAAAAACAAAATTAAGATGTAAGAGAGAAATTTAAATAGCAATGGCAATCATGACCTTCATAAGATCTAGAAGACAAGTGATTGCATAGCATTATAATACAGACGCTATTTGCTCAAAGAAGTGGAATGGTGAATATAGTTTCCTAACAAGAACATATATAGGAAAGAAACAAAGAATCTCCAATCAAAGATAATTGCACTATAGCTACCTATAATCAGTAAGAAAATAGATTACATGTACATAGAATTTGCAAACTTTGCTGCTGGTTTCAATATTTTGCAGTAAAAAGTAGTAGGAAAATCACATCACAAAAGTGTTTCCGTACGAAATGTGTTTGATCAAACCAGCAAAATCAAATTGCATTCAATAAAATCGAAGGTGTTTCCCTATTACCTGCTACAGTGTCGTGGTGCAAGCCAACATAAAAATTAGGGACACAAAAGATTACCTGTCTGGAAATGCAGCAGAGTTAAAAGGACACATATGACTGACTTCTTTCAAGTTTACATTGCTGTAAAGTAGTTTCTTGTTGCTGCTGTAAATGACAGTTGGCCTATCTGATGCAGCAAATACATGTGTGGTATTCTTCGATGAGAAAGTACGGAGTGTTATAGGTTGGGTCCCCAAAGACACCTTTTTCCTATCTTTCAACTCGCCAGTGCTCAAGTTCAGTAGGAAGTTCAAGAGGTGTCCGTCTCCAAGGGCACATAATAAATACGATATCTGAAGAAATAGATAAATTATTAGCACTCAAAATTACCTCTCCATGGGAGAAAAAACCAAACAAATGTGAGCACCCAAAAACATATTGGTGAGATTTCCATATTCACTATTCATAATAAAAAGTTCATTATCTGATTATGGTCCCACCAAAGCAGGGGTTAGAACCCAACAAACATCTTCCTGGAGGTTCAAATGAATGCAATAGTATGATAAAAATTCCTTGGCTTGTTTGTTTAAACTAAACTTTCTGAGAAATATTTTTTGCAAGTCAAATTTATCTTTGGTTTTGAATCAAGAAATCTGTTCTTTGCACATGTGACCCAATGTATGACATGGAATTGAAGCCACAAAGAAACTCGAGCAGATCCAGAAGAAGAAAAAAAAACCACTTAAGACTGAAAGTGATAAGCATACCCCTTCGAAAGAACATAGAAGAACAGAACGGGGTATTATCTCTCCTCCCAATGGCTCCTTTGTTATGAGATTTAGATCAGGCAATGAAAATATCCTGACACTTATGTCTGTCCACATTCCAACCGCAGCTAGTTGACTATAGTTGGGATTCTCTCCAATGGGGTTAATGTCCAGGCATGATATCTCACACTCTAGCTGTGCATGTTTTGCCTGTGTCAGTGTCCCATCACCGATTTCCAGATAGACGAGGTGGCCACCACCAGTTGCCAATAAAACCTGTCAAATAAGTGGTGCAATAATTGAAATAATTTCTCATTCTATACAGACAGCCTAGCACATGGAAAAACCTACGCTACCAGCAACCATTGTTCATAGCGAACTGATCGAAGTTGAGCATTGATCAAACAGAAACCATACAATTAAATGCCAACAACTGCTGAAGTCAAATCCTAAGCGTAGAAGTAACATGTTGGCAGAATCACTAACATGCACAGAAGAAGAATCGAGCAATATAGCATCCCCCGTGACCAAGGATAAATATCAACTGTATAAAAGGCTGCATATTATGAAAACAGTTCTCCCAAGTTTATGGCAGATCGGCATGTGATCTACAAATGTGCCACAGGTAAAGACCTGGTGCCTTCAAGATGATGTGCTGGAGTAGAAATGAGTAATATTACTTCTTTTCTCCCCGGGGAAAAACATCAACTGCTTTTTAGAATTAAAAACTGAGCAAATTATGAAGGCAGTTCTCACAAGCTTGACAAACTGGCACTTGACCTACATGTGTTACAGGTATAGTCATAGACTTGATGCCTTCAAGATGATGCAAACAAAATATTTGCCCCAATGCCAAGCATATAGCCAATCCAGCCCTGCTCTAGAGAAATTCTGATTTAGGAAAATGATACAAGACTAAGGTGGGAGAAGACTGTGAAAGGAGGAATTGGGAAATGACAGTTATAAGGTTGAGGCTAGGAATTCAAATTAGAATTGGGAATTTTATTCCCAGTTGTAACATCATCGTTCCAATTATGCATGTGCCTTGTTTAGTTATGACTCATCATTCATGTGGTTGTCTTTTATTATCAGAGAAGAGTATTGTGAGGACACGTGTCCACGACTGCTTTTGTTAAGCTGAATTCTGTTGCTCTATGAGAGGAGTATCAGAGCCAGATTTGTTATGCGATGAATGTAATTGATTCCCACACTCTCCCTCCCTCCCTTTCTCCCTCCCCTTTCCTTCTCTGTTCTTTCCCTCTATTTATGCTACTGACAGCATGGATACTGCGGGAATTATTGCTAATATGGTCTATCCCACAAACACACATACAAGAAAACATTGGATTTATGTCCCATTAAGGACCACCCTCCCTCTGTTTCTCTCTCGTCTTTCCTTCTCTGTTCTTTCCCTCTATTTCTGCTACTGACAGCATGGATCCTGCTGGAATCATTGCTAATAGGGTCTATCCCACAAACACACATACAAGAAAACTTTGGATTTATGTCCAATTAAGGACTTGTGGAGATCTAGGGTTTGTTCATTCGGAATTAGGGTTAAATAGGGCTTGTTTAGAAGAAATAAGGTGAAACAAGATTCTGAATTGCTCAGTATTATTGCATATGATAACAAAACAGAACAGTTTCACACTCATTTCCAGCAAAACCTGCTGCAAAATTATTGTTGAAAACTGGGAAACACAAATGTCAACACCAATAGATGGGGAATTGCATGAAACAAACCTGGGTGGCATTAGCAGTGGCGACATTTATTGAATAACCTGATGGAGCATTCCATTCCTGTCTGAGCTCTCTAGTTGTAGAACTGACCAGTCTTACAGAGCTTGATGTAACCTGCCAGGTCAATCCTCCCATATTACGACATATAATAGTGGATAAACAGTATCTCCTAGCAGAAAAAATTGGATGCAGAGAAATCCTTATCACATAACCTAATTTCACAAAATTGTAAATTCAAAATGGCAAAGAGAGGAATGATAATAAAACTTGAAAAAAACAATCATTGTGAGAGTTTCTAGGATATGATGAATGCAAAAGTTAATTTCCTTTTGGTAAACTGGAGGAGAGGGAGCAGGTAAATTAGTTTCCATTAAAAAATTAACACTTGCCACAAGTTAATTCTCAATAATTAAAATGTACCTGACAATAGACAGTGCACAAGAATTCGCATTTGAAAAGGAATGGATTTCAGCATATCAACGCAAGATCATGTGACTGATCCCAAACCCAATGGTTAGCAAAGGATGGTAAAAGCCTTGTTAACAGAAAATGTAAGAGAAATTCCAGAGCACAAGCACAAGTTCAGCCTTGTGGTGCACAGCATTTTTGGAGTAAGAGGACATAATAGAAGCATAAGAAAAAATGTTGCTCGCATCAAACCATAACAAATATAAAATAAACACCTGGGATTTGTTGAACTAAATTAATCAGTCAAATTGATTTGGTTAATCAAGATGCAATGGAACAAACAAGAAATTTCCTTTTTATTTCACCGGAAACACGTAAACTTACTTGTACAAGCTGGTTGAACACAGCACAATGGCAGAACAATGTCTGCACTTGTGAACAGAAACCCTCTATTTCAGTTTCCTCCAACTCATCCTCAATGTTCATTGCCAAAATTCTTGTCTCGCTAATAAAACTTACAACCAGAAAGGTGTCAAATGGATCATCAGTCAAAGATCTTAATGACCACATTCCTTTGATGCCTTGAAGCTCTACAGATGCCTACAATGAGTTCTATAAATAAATAAACAAATAAAAATGCACACAATCAATTTACAAGGAACAAGTAAAAAATAAGCAAACCTGTTCATTGATTCCTATTCCATTACGAACTATCCGAAGAGAACCATCCTTATAGGCTCCAGAGCAAGTGACAACCTGACCTTGGCCTTGCCGCTCCAGGTCCACCACACAGAAGTCAACAATTGGTCCCAAATTGACATACCTGTCCAGAACTTCTACATATGTACCTTTTGCATCGGGTTGCAGATTTAACTTTACAAGCTGCACTTGGGATCAACAAGATTGTCAATGCACTAATAATGCACATGAACTAAAATTATAAACAAGGTCAATTTTTCCTGCATGTCGATATTACTTTTTCTTACAAGAGAATAAAACAGAGCAGGTCCACGACCAAGGATTTCCTTACACTACCAAAAAAAACTGAAATGAAAACCATTCGGATGTAGAAAATTAGAATTTTCAACAAATGAAATCTATAAAAAAATGTCAACTACTAAGAAGACAAGGAAGAATTCTTAGATAGACCCATTCTTGTCCTCCTCTTCTGCAATCAAACTCTATGAAATACAGTTTAGTCACTTGTATCATGCAATGCATCCACCAGAACATCAATCAATTAAATAGATGTTTTTAAACCAAGTAAAACACATTTTCTCCCTATTCATTACAAAATTGCAAAATCCCAGTACAGATTCACTAAAATCAGGACAACACTATATAAATAAAAAGATCTCAATTTAGAATTTATTATTCAACAATAAAATGGAATTTTCTAATATTCACCATACCTGTGAATCTCCGTAGCTTGAACCAATAAAGACAAAAGCATTGTCGAGATATGATATGGTAGATGCAATAGAAGTTTCTCCCAATAGCTCAATTTTGAGGCCAGTGACCCTGTAGCACAAATGTGCACAAGCTTGAGAAAATTCTAATAATAGTGAGAAGTGATCAGTTTGCTTTTCCAATGAAAAAAAACGAATGCATGCAGATCATCATCATCAGCAAGGAAAAACTCACTTTTCTTTCTCATGGGTTATGACTAGAAGGTGAAGAAGCCCAGCATGATCGCCAAGTAAATACCTAGAACCATCAGCATCAACTCTTCCATATGCTTTCGTGATAGACTAGCAGTGAAAATCAAGGAAAAAAGGTCATGAACACATAGAAAAGTCAGTACTTGCATCCTGGAAATTTACAAAGAGAACCTAGCATAATATCAACAACAATCCACCAGTGACCTACAGGTCTGATTGGGATCGCTCTAAAAACATTGGCGCTGCAATATACAATTGTTTCTTCTCCAATAATAAGAACACCACAGAAAGGTGGGGGAACTGGTATTAGCAAATCAGCACCATTGTCAAGATTGTTTTGTGACCAAGGACCCTCAATAAAGTCTTTATCTTTCAAAGCAACCTCATATGTTTTAACATGACGGGCATCCTTGTTATCCTGCAATGATAAGAACAGAATAAAATGGGCATCTAAAGTTTTCTTCCCATAATATGCGTATAGTTGATAAAAATTCACATGCAGGACATGTATATTCTAGATAACCAGTGTCAAGCTGCAACTATCAAATAAAGCGATCATTTCAACATAAGAGTTCTTGTTAAGCATTTTCCACATGAATAATAAATTACTCAAGAAGGGTGAAAAGGAAGGCAGAGTCCAAAGCACACTAAGAGCATGCAAGCACCAAACGAACCAAAAAGAAACACAAAAATAAATAAATAAATAAAACTACATTCTAAGATCTAAGGTGCCCAAGAACCCCAAAAATCAGTTAAGGTAGTGACTAAGAGTGAGAAAATGTGTGGATACTGTCCGACCATTGCAGTGGATGTAGAACAGAAACTTGCAGACAAATTATATTGCAGGGTGGACATGGTTGCTTCTTTGGAATATATCTGCATGCTTCAGACAACTCGTGCTTCTGATTTTAATTTTCTAATGCAGAATCCAATGAAACTTGGCTAGAACACAGTCGATATGGAGAAATTTTTGGGCCCCAGTTTCTTTATTAATTTCAGAAAAAAAACATGGACTTGGGCAAGACAGCTGATGGTTTATATGCCCTACTTTAGTCATTAACATGCATGGTTTATATAACCTACTTTACTCATTAAACATAAACAGAATCCACAAGCACATAAGACTTTCTCAACTCACCCTTAGTTATTTTGATTAATAACATAGCCAGTTTCATGTAAAAATGTAACACATTTTTTACTAGAAAGAGAATTTTCAGAGCTTATCTGCAGGATATCTCCTTGAATAATTTGAAAACTCATGAAGTCCATTTGATATGAGAAGAGAAAGTAACTTTTTTTTAGATTGAACATCACTTCAATTTAATAAAATATATATAAATGTTCAAGAGATTCGTGCATAAAAAATACATTTGAAAGAACCACATCCTGAAAGTGGGGATGCAAAAGGAAAACAGCGGACCTGGTAAAGAACAACAATCGTTGGTTTTGAACAACCATGAAGAAATTTGATATCCAAAACTTGAAGTTCCTCAAGCCTGTAAAGAAGACACGATAAACAAATTATTGTATAAGCATATAATGAAGAAACATTAAAACTCAATGATAAATTCAGCCTCTTCACCATAAACCTATGTGCAGACATCATAGAATTCTAGGGCATGGGCATGAGGAGACCCTCCTTTCCCAGAAAGAGCAATGTCTCAAAATTAACTTCCATCATTCTACTATTTCACTATAGCAATTCAGATAGCCTTTGTTACAATTGTCTCACTAATATATATCCATGTATTTACTAGAAAGCAGCTTCCTAGTAGAAATCACGCCTGGTTATTGCATACACACACATGCGCTGCATGTATGTGCAATTGAATTATAGGAATCCAGATCCAATACACTGGACATCAACTTCACAGCCAAGGTCTTCATAAGCAGATTCATATATTCTTTAGATAGGTCATTGGCAGGTTTATCCATAGAACTGATGTTGAGTAATTGGATAGAAGATTCATACCTTATGTTAAAAGCCTCTTTGAGCTGTCCTTTATTATCAAAAGGAATGACCTGAGAAAACAACCAGTAAAACTATCAATTGATCATTCTTTCCATCACAATTCAGAGAAGAATGTCGATAATAAGATGCTCTTATGTCAACCAGTAAAATTCACACTGCCATGTTGAAAATTCAAGTTGGAATATAGTTTGATCGTGAACCTTAAACAACCCATCATACAAATGGAGTCCAATTAATCTACAATCAGGATCAATTATGCCAATCTGCAGTAAGAAAGGAAAGATAAGATATGAACCAGTCAGTAAGAAGTTCATTACTAACCCCAATAAGAAGTTAAGGCACACTTGTCCGGACTGAGGAAGATAAAGGAAAACTACTCTTAAAACATGAACAAAAAGCTTAGGAGAAATGATGGAGAGACTCAATATGAACCTAGAACTGTAATAGTTACCTGACCATTGTCTGTTGGGCGACCTATACGGTCTGATACATCCCCCATTGCTCTATATGAGAAGGAAAAGAAAGAGTCAATGCAAGAATAGTATAGAAAATGCCATCCACGTATTATAAAAATTTCAGAGATTCATCAAGGCATCTAATATCTAGACACAAGAAAACTAGAGGCTGTTAATATCACCCACCCACCCAACTTTGTTACTCCTCTATATACAACTTCCCATCTTTCCTTTTCCCAATACTGGCAACTAAGTTACAACTTACAACAGGTTGCTTATGGACTCCAACTGTCTCAAATAAGGAAAACTGTAGTTCCCACATTATTTCCCATTATTTTGATAATTATATTTCAATCCGTTTAAATGTCTGATGAACATTTTAACAAACCGACCAAGATGAAGGAATAAAAGCACAGCTCCTGATTTGACCCATGTATCACATCATGGAAAGAGACAGAAATAGCTATAAACAATTATTTTCAATCAAACAAACACCGCTCTTCCATGTGTTTTAGTCTTTATTGATTATCCATTATCTGAAATACTTAAAGCTGATATGGATTTCATCTAATTCATGCGTGTTAGTTTTCTATTTTGATTTATTCTCCATCTAGAAATCCTTAAACCTGAAGAGAATTTCTTCTAAATTTTCCAGGAGCATAAAGAGGAAAGTTATAAGCGGATACAGCAGAAATTCTAACCAATTAATAAACAAGTCAACAGGCATAGAACGTACAAAATAAAATTATGAGTGCAGAAACCCTAAATTGAACCCAATATCTTCCACTAATACTTGATTAGTTGCACTGTAATTATGCCAGCTAAGTTTCATACTAGTGGAACTGCAAAGCAAATTAGACAACCTAATAAGTAGGGAGGCATCGATAAGACTCAAGGTTCAGGCTTTGGAAAAATGTCAAAAGAAAAAAAAATAGAAGAAAATCTGGTGGGCAAGATCACAGAAAGCAAACCACACTCTCACTAAACATGTTTAGAATTTCCCAGTATAACACCAGCTCATAAGTCACTAGATGCACGGTTCATCTTTGATACAAGGTGAAGGTAACGTATTCAACAGTTGGACTTCAAAGATTTTAGTCACAAAGAACTCTAAGAGATGAATATCATTTGACATTTTCAGCTTAAACCTGGTAATTAGCTCAGACGTCTCTGCGTCCCACTGAAGTACACAGAATTTGTATCTTTCTGTTGCAATAAATAAAAAGTCCTGAGCTTCACCCTGATAAAAAAAACATTAGAGAATTGAGTTGAGATTTAAGAACAACAAAAACACACAGCCGGAAGGTGAAATAAATAGAGATACTAACATGAGGCCGGAAAAGTTCGAGAGTTGCAATTCGTCCATATATTGGAACATCTAACATAGGCTGCAAGGAAAAAATTGGAGTCATTTCTCATGCTTTTTTAATGTCTTATTAGATAGATAGTTCTAATAACTTGTAATTTCTCATAAAGCATCCATCCTTCCTAAAACTTGTGATTTGGGACATATCCAACGGGAAAACATGTGGCTGGTTACCTGTAATCCCTGAGGAGTAAGCAGATTGATTTCGATACGGGTACATTTCCTGGAGCAAGTAAAATGAAATTGATATTAAGGAAACCAAGCCCTAGTGAAGAAGAAAAACAAAGACGGTAGATAAATATACAAAACAATCAATTGAATCCAACAAAAAGGAGATGGATTTATTACGCAATGATGAGATTGAGCTCTTGAGAACTGGTGAAATTGCCGACACAAGAGTGCGTCACATTGGTGGGCTTGTGAGCAGTCACCACATAGTTCCATACACTCATCTTCACTTTCAGATCTCCCCCTCTCTTTCTCTGCGCGTCTGTGTTTTGCTCGAAGGAAATGAAAGAGCCCTAGCGGCTCCTGCTCTCTCTAGTGTTTTGCTGTTCCGTCTCCGTTTCTGGCCTTTTTCACTCTTTTCTAATTTACTCGCTGGTTAGTAAACTCCAAGTCAGACCCCCATCTATACATACCTTTCTAATTAAGTCCTTGAACTACCGCATTCCTTCTTCAACACCATCCCAATCCCACAGTAGTAAAGTGTTGAGAATTCCCTCTCACTTCTAGCAAGCGGGCAAGTGACATCTTTTGTAGTGTTAT
>Ga0325403_1003499_pt1 | contig 14356 bp, 5 predicted proteins | sample PopdelMetagenome_19_FD_205665 | JGI IMG/M metagenome (GOLD analysis project Ga0325403, IMG submission 205665) | Populus deltoides microbial communities from Bellville, Georgia, United States - Xylem-PdKOR-R4 | ecosystem: Host-associated > Plants > Phyllosphere > Stem > Wood/Secondary xylem...
ATTTTTATTTTTATTTTAGTCCTTAACTTCTTATTCAGGAAAATATTCTTGCATGTTTCATAAAGTAAAAAAAAATCAGTTCATATTCTTAGTCTCCATTTAAAAGTGCTGGTGTTGCTGTTATCTCATTGGGTTTAGAATGTCGAAAAAAAGATTTTCAGCTGTTTGGAGATTAGCAGGTTGATGATCAAAAACCCTCCTTGTATCCCATTTTTTCTTATTTGCTTATCATTTTACATTGACCCTAAATAAATCATATATGAGATATGGGATTGTTTATTAGAAAGATAAATCAGATTTGGGGCTAGAATGTCAATAACAAAAATCACGTGTTTGGAGATTGGAAGGTTGATGATCAAACACCTTATTTATTTTTGCTTGTTTGATTCCCATTTTATGTTGAGTGAAAAAAAATAAAACCCATGTGATGTCTTTGCCTCCTCTTCTATTTCCCTTTATGGCATGATCTCCCCTGATTCTTTCCCATCATCAACTCTACAGTGTTGGGAATAAGTGTGTGGGGCCACTGTTTTGTTAGCATGGTTATCCCAGTTTTGGATACTTTTGCAGTCACAAGTGTTTTTAGAAATTATTCTTAAACCACAAAATCTCATTGAGTTTTTGGGCTAATTTTCTCCATCTTGATGATGTTTCTCACATGTATTGTCATAATGGAGATACTTCATATGATAGTGGTCATATCAGCTGCATTTTAAACGGAGACTAGTTGTATGAACTGATCTGTTTCTCTGCAAAATATACATGTACTTTGGAAAAAAATGAAGCACAAGGCCTCAATTAGAAAATCGCTAAAACTAACTGTACTGCTGATGTTTTTATCCCTTTTTTATTCATTTACTATTCTGTTGTCTTGTAGTACTATTAAGTTGGTTTATATCAGCTTTTTTTTTGCTTTCTTCCTCAGACAAAACTTAAAAGTGCTGTTCAATTACAAGATCTGTTAGATGCAACTCGAATACTTGTACCTCGTACAAGGTATCATTTGAAGTTCAACAACTCCACTGATTTAACTGCCAAGGATATGTTCTGTTGTGCTTTAATATCATTCTGCCTTTTAGCAATATACATTATAGAATTTCATAAATGTGGCATTCAAACATTTTTTATTACCATCATCAACAGTTTGTTTGACATGCACTTTGCTAATATATCATTTGAAGCTCAAAAACTCCACTGATTTAACTGCCAAAGATGGGTTCCTTTGTGCTTTAATATCGTTCTGCCTTTTAGCGATATACATTATAGAATTTCATAAATGTGGCATTCAAACATTTGTTATTACCATCATCAACAGTTTGTTTGAGATGCACTTTGCTAATAAATTTTGTGGCTTATCTATTATCATTGTTAGTGTCATGCATTAAGCTTTGCCAATTAGTTACACATGACAGTGGGTGTTTGGCTGCTTGATGCTTATAATCTGGAAGATGGAGTTCAAATTTTCTTCATGGGGCAGGGATCTGCTTTCCGAAAAATAGATTGATCATAAGTTCATGGTCCATATGATTTTCATTTAAAAATTAATAGGAATGCGAACTTATGAGCACTGAGAGTGCTGGATCTGTCACGGTACTGAAACTGCTCTTCATGTCATATCTTGCCCGGCTGCTATGAACATTGGAAATTGCGTTGTCCATATATTTTTTTTCCCAATGCTGATTAATATTTGTTGGTTATTTAACTTTTCTCCTTTTGCTATATAGACCTGGTCGAGAAAGTGATAGTGAGGCAGAAGACTTTGAGCATGCTGAAAAGCTACGACAAGTTAAAGCAGTTCTTGAGGAGGTTGTTTCATTTATCTTGAATATTTGATGTCTCAAGATATCCTGTCGCAGTCCGTGTTTATTATGATTTAAGTATATCTTCTGTAGATCTATGGGTTTATAACTTGTTCCATTTCATTTACCCATGGCTATTCCATCACTTTGTCTTCATAAGTGAGTTTAGGGTGAAATTTTGATCATTTATGGTTAGAAGTGTAGTCAAGCTGTGATTGGATTGATGTTAATGGCTCAACTTGCTTTTAGCAATCGTGAAAGCAACTCTGATGATGCAGGAACAACGCTGTTAGGAATAGAGTTGATTTGGCATTCCATGCTCAATGCTTAGAGTTCAAGTAGCCATATTTAATATATTGTTAAAGCATCTTCACATATTGCTATTATGTGTCTGATACTTGAAGTGTTTCTTATTCCAGGGGGGGCATTTCTCTGGTATTTATAGGAAGGTCCAGCTAAAACCTCTAAAGTGGGTTAAAGTTCCAAAAAGTAATGGTGAAGGTGAGGAAGAACGACCCGTTGAAGCTCTCATGGTCCTTAAATATGGAGGTGTTCTTACCCATGCTGGCAGAAAGCAGGTGTTAATAATTGATGTCTTGCTGATCTTATGTTTAATTTATTTTGCATACATAGTGACAATCTAAAGATTCCTCTAGTGAAGTAATACTATGCCAAATTCTTCATACCCTTGACAGTAAAATAACCACCTTACTTTGTTTTGATTTTCATTTCTGCTTTTCTGATGTCTTTGCAGGCAGAAGAGCTGGGTAGATATTTTCGAAATAATATGTATCCAGGTCAAGATAACGAACCTTTTTTCTTTTAAAGGAGATAATAATCATCAGGCATATGCTTGTCCAAGATTTTATTAGGCCTCTGTTCTGACATTTTGCTATTTGGTGTTCTTTGATCATCTATGACTGATAGAACTTTGAGTCTAGGTCTTACAAGTGTCCTCAGAATTTTTTCGTGTTCCTTGTTCAGTTTGCTTCTTGAAATATAACTCTATGGATGCCTGCAGTATACTGTCAGCTTTACTAAATGTAACTTGCAGTGTTTTTGCTTGATGTCTTTTTCACAAGATGATTGTATAACATGTACTAGATTTTCAAATAAATGAATTATAGGTGACTTTAGCTACATGTGGGAGTACAGGCAATTTGAACTCCTTTACTAAGATTCGATGCCGCTTTTCCATCCTATCAAGGGCAATTTTTGAAGTCCTTGTGTAGTCTGTTCTGGGCCATGATTTATGGGAGCCACTTTAGATTCTGCAATATTTTCTTCATTAATTACTCCGGGACTTTAGTATCTGGCAGTTTTAGTTTCTTAACCATACATGGCTTTTCCTCTTGTTTTAACTGTTCTGGTAGACCTTTTTCTTTACTACTTATGTCATCTCACTTGATTTATTCATTCAAACATGTTGACAGCTGCTCAATGGAAGATATTAACAATTGATGTGATGTTATCTTTAATTTCTACACCATGGCTGTTGACCAGAATGTTAGTAGACGTACCCAGGACAAAGTAGATTTATGTTCCTGCTGCCACATGTTCTCCAGCGCAATTAGTAATTATTATCTTTGTGGATGAATTTTGGTCTGAATGGTTGCATGCTTCTTTTAAGTTTGGACTTGGGAGGCCCTTTTTCATTGACAAGCAGAACAGCATAAACTATGGTGGTTTAGTTTCAAGATTGTATATCTTTGCTTCTCTTGATGGAGATGTATAAAATTTCAGGTGAAGGCACAGGACTGCTTCGTCTTCATAGTACATATCGTCATGACCTTAAAATTTACAGCTCTGACGAAGGTCGTGTACAGGTATAGCATAGTAGTTCGTGTAAATAAAATTGCACTTAATCTTTGGTTGCTTTGTTTTCTTATTTGGGTGCTATTCCAATTATGGACTGAATTGCCACACATCATTCACAAATTGTTTCTGACAGATGTCCGCAGCGGCATTTGCAAAGGGCCTCCTCGATCTGGAAGGACAGCTAACACCAATTCTGGTCTGTGATCTTTTCTTTAGATTTACTGCTTTTGGATATTGAGTTTTTAACTGACCTGTTAAACTTTATCAAGGTTTCCCTTGTTAGTAAGGATTCCTCCATGCTGGATGGGCTTGACAATGCCAGCAGTGAGATGGAAGAAGCCAAGGTTTGTTTTGCTCCTTGAAATGCATTAGCGCTTTTTTATCTTCTACTGGCTGAATTTAATATCCAGTAATTGACCATGATTATGACCCCAAACTGTTAAATTCAGATGATGTTCATATCCTTAATATTTTTCTATTCCTATTATTATTAAACATTACTTGATGTCATGTATCCCGATTGACACAAGCTAAGCATCTCCAATATGAATAAACTAATTGCTTTCTTTCCTTTCATTGTTTGCTAGGCTCAATCATCTCCAAAAGTCTGGAATGATGTTGTGCTCTATTCTAACAGTGATTTCCTTTTGTTTTATTGATTTTTTTGCAGGCTAGGTTGAATGAGATTATAACATCTGCTGCAAAGATAGTTCATAGCAATGGATCCTCTGAGTGTCCTTGGATGACTGATGGAGCTGGACTGCCTTCAAATGCTTCTGAACTTCTCCCTAAACTGGTGAATATTCTTGCTAGTGACATGATGAGCCTAATGTCTATACATACAGGTTCACACTTCTGTGGATATTTGTAATGGTACATGCCTATATTGATAATACAAAACACTCTCTTTAAGCTTGATTGTACTTGGAGGCTTTGTCAGTAGTTTTTCTTTTTTTAAAAAAAAACACACGAGGATTGTTAGGAGACTGTTGCATTGTTCGAGGTCAAAGCAGGCATTTAACTTCTAAGTTCTTTTATTCTTGCAGATGCAAAGTGTTGCACGTACTTCACAAAAAAGTTGTTCTCTCTATTTTAATTGGAAATCAGTATCTTAACTCCATGATAGTCAAACTGATTGGATCATTCACCTGAAATCAATAATTTTTATTTATAATTAACTTTCTATCATTTTTGTATCTTTACATCTTCAAAAGAACTCTTATTTATATATGGACCCAAGGGTTTCCATTATGAATATGAGGTTTCAAGTGATGCATACAAGAAGCTAATTCCTGCTGAGTAATCGTTAATGGTAAAAATAGAGTAACGCTTCTCATGTTTTGATGCTCTTAAGTTTTATGCCACTTTTCTGTACTTGAAAGAGTGATATTATCATTATTAGATTTGAATCTCAGCCCTTGGGAAATTGTTAAATCAACTCTGTCGGGTGCCTTCTGCTAACTTGTAGTTGATATATGGCTGTTCCACTGTATTATAATAAAAATTCCTACCTTAGTGGCTAGTTTCTCTCTCTCTCTCTCTCTCTCTCTCTTGCATATGTAACAATTTCTGGAGTTCTTTTACTAATTTCCATGAGGTGTATCTCATTGTTAGACATAGAAAACTTTTCCAAACTTCTCATCTTCCCCTCATTTTTTTGTTTCAACGTGAATAGGTAACATTGACCAAGAAGGTGACAGAACAAGTGAGACTACTTGCCAAGGATGAAGATGACGAACTTACAGAGACAAACTCATATGAAGTAATTCCACCATATGACCAAGCAAAGGCTCTTGGTAAAATAAATATTGATATAGATCGTATTGCTGCTGGATTACCCTGTGGAAGTGAGGGATTCTTGTTGATGTATGCTCGCTGGAAGAAGCTTGAAAGAGACTTGTATAATGAACGCAAAGTGTAAGTGGTTGCTATTATTTGTGTTGGTTGTTGATAGTGTGATGAGTGTAAATGATTAAGGGGTTGCTGCTCTTGCATTTCCTTTTACATATATGTTAATGTTACTTCAATGTTATTCATTTCAAGAATATGGAATTTCAGCATCTGTATTTTTTAACAAAAGTTAAAAAAGAAGTGTTTCTGTTAATATGATAGAACAGTTCTAGTAAACTTACATATTGTCTAACATTTCTTAATTATTGATTTACATACAGGCGGTTTGATATAACACAAATTCCTGATGTTTATGACTCTTGCAAGTAAGTTCTCTATTTCCAGTATATGCTTTGTTTCAAGTTCTTAGAAAGTAATAATACACCCGATACTAAATTATTACCTTCTAACGATCATGAATGTGAAAAATATTCCTGCAGTTGTTTTGTTGCACTCAAAATCTTTATTAAGCTTAACTACACAATTTATGGTTGTCTACAGGCCATGAAAGTTGAAATTCTGTGGTTTTTTGTTTTAACATTTTTTACTGCATATTTGCAGTATGTGGTTTTCTTATTGTCTTGCTTCCTGTTCTTTTTTTTTTTTCTCTTTTTTTCTTTTTTCAATTATCTTTGAGATTAAGGGACTGCACACCAAGTGATGGTTTGGGCTGGTTTGTGCTAATCTGAGTGGGCCCAGTAATGGCATTAATTTATAGTGAGATGCATGGTAACATCTATAATGCACAAGGTATTACAAAGACATCCATTTGTCCATGCATGTTGGCATGACTGATATTTGCTGCCTTGACATGGAAGGGTGAAGGATGCTTGTAGAGGCAGGATATCTATAAATGTTTATTTATATTATATTGTCTCAAAATTGGTATGAAACTATATTTATTTTTTGCTGATGGTGATTGACTTGCCTTATTCAAAAACCTTTGGCATACTAATTTTATTGAAGATTCATGGTACCATGTTCTCACTGTAGTTGTTTTCCGACTGTTATATAGTTTCTTTATTTGATCTACCATTTTACAGATATGATCTGTTACACAATGCTCACCTTAATCTAGAGGGGCTGGATGAACTCTTCAAAGTTTCTCAGGTATAAATGGACTCTGATCCAACAATTTATGCTTTTTTAACTGATGTTGTGTTTGTCTTTAAGCATTCATCACTAGCAGATTTGGTCTGCTTTTGTACTGTGGAACTGAATGTCATAAAGATATAGTAAAAACTATTCCCCTACAATATGCTGATTAAGATGGCAATGTCTGGCTTCTTTTCAGTATGCGGTGCCTATTTCTTGAATTAAGGACACATTTGACATAACTGTTGACTATATGAAATATAATTTTAGAGGCAATGGAGTACACATATCAAATCAATTTTCTCTTGCAAATATACATAGCATTGAGCTATTATTGGATAATCATTGTAATTTCTCTTTGTGTTTTGAATATTGTTATTGCAGCTACTTGCTGATGGTGTCATTCCTAATGAGTATGGAATTAATCCAAAGCAGAGATTGAAGATTGGCTCAAAGGTGAAGTACCTTTTTCTGATGCTTCCACATGTTACTGAGAAAATTCACTTGATAGGGGTGCTTAATTTATGCAGTATGTCATATTTGGCAAACATACTTTTGATGTTAACTACAAACATTCTGAAGAATATTTCTTGATTAAGTATACCAAATGCTCTTAAAATCATATAAATTCAGGCTAGATCAATGGCTTGATCTCAGGGTAAGTTACCATTAGGTTGTTTGCACATGTTCAAAGTCACATTGTTGTATTATCACGTCAACTGTAGAACATTATTTAACACCCTTCCTCGAATAGTAGAGATCCAGACAGGGTGAGAGAAGGGGTTAGGGAACTACTGGAGTGATTGATGTTTGGAGCTCTAATAAAAAATGGTTCCTACACCTTTGTGTGTGAATCTTTTGATTCTTGCATCACTTTTAGTCTCTTTTATATATATATATATTGTTTCTTACTTGTGCTTTTTTTTTTTTTCAATTCAGATAGCTCGTCGTTTGTTGGGTAAAATATTGATTGATCTTAGGAACACACGTGAGGAAGCCATTAGTGTTGCTGAATTAAAATGTAATGAAGATCAGCAATCAACTTCTAAGAAGTCTGAAAAGGAAGACACAGATTACCAGTTAAAGCTTTCAATTAAGAATGATGACGTGAGAAGAACTAGCACCACTAGTGATATATCAATGGATCAGGATGATGATGATGATAAAGAGACAAAATACCGTTTGGATCCAAAGTAAATATTTCAACCTTTTTCTTGATGCTTCAACATTATATAGAATCACTGATTAGTAATGTTCACTTTTAATTAGGTATGCAAATGTAAAGACCCCAGGACGCCATGTGCGTACACGCCTCTATTTTACATCGGTAAGAAAAATACTGTCCCGTGCTTTCTATGACACACAGACATCCATCTCTCTCTCTCACTCAATGCTTTTTGTAAAACAAGAAACGTTCTTTGATAATACTACATTCTCTGTTATTGGTTTAAAATCCGGGAATACTTAATATAGAAACCTATTGGGCAATTGAATGATCTCCACCTTCTCAACTTTTGACCAGAGGGTTGAAGGATCCTTGGTTACTTAACAATCATTATGAAGAGGACAGATTTATGTTTCTTCGGAAAAATAACTTCATTTTTTTATGCACTTTTCAAATGCTGAGTTGTTTTTAAAGACTAGGACTTACCATATTTTTATATGGGATTTCCAATCATTAGACTAAAACTTCTTTGGTTTTCATTTTTGAACATTTCCATTGTGAACTGTTGTATCTCAATGCTGATGATGTTAATGGGCTATGGAATGGAACCCCCAGTGTTGATGAATAAGTGAGTTCTATAGACTCACCCTTCAACTTCTTTCAATGAAACAAGTTTTACTTCTTTCATTTCACACTTTGGCAACCAAGGGTGTACAGCCACTGATATGTTTAGCACACGCTACAATTTTTTCCTACCTTTCCTCGTTATTGATTTTCTCAAGTCTTGCACTATCTCAAATATTTACATCAGTTGGATATAAACGGGATAGTTATTTGACATGCTGCTAAACAGAAGATTTTATTTTTGATACATCATATCCTCTGAAGTTTTTATCATGCAACTTGGATGACAGGAATCACATATACATTCCCTTATGAATGTTCTCCGTTACTGTAACCTGGATGAATCTCTTCAAGGTGAGGATAGCCTTGTTTGCCAGAATGCCTTGGAGCGTTTGTACAAAACCAAGGAGCTTGACTACATGAGCTATATTGTGCTGAGGATGTTTGAGAATACTGAGGTGGTAATCCTGGCTAATTTTTAGAATGTTCTTTCCACTTGATTACCTTAATTCCATATTTTCCTTTTTTGCTTATTAGACTGTTACTCAATAAAATTGTTTTCAGTCAAAGCTAGAGCCAGTATTATTCTTGACCCAAGTTGGCTGTCCAGCCCAGAAACTGGTATCCATGACCTTGAATTGGTTCAATTTAGGAACTTAGCTAATAAAGCCAGTGTTTGACTGTAAGTCTTCATGGTTTTGAGTCTTTCAAGTTTCAGGTGAGTTATAGAGATAAAGAAAAAAGAAAAAAAAGGAAGAGGTTTCCAGGCCATTCATTTTCATGCCTGAAACCTTATAATTTTCCATGTCGTAGATTTTCATGTTGAGGGAACTGATTTCTTATCGCTAAATCAAACAGAGCTGTGTGTGTTCATGTGTGACTAGATAAACCAGTCGCTCCCATGATATGTGGTTCGCATTTCCATTGCGAAGTTACAGCCGTCAATGTCTGATAAATTTTCGGTCTTTACCTTGTCTCTAATATGCAATTGGAGACAATAAGTTAAAATTAGGAAGGCAATTTTATTTGTTTTTTAATTTGATATTTCAGGTTGCTTTGGAAGACCCAAAAAGGTTCCGCATAGAGATGACTTTCAGCCGTGGGGCAGACTTGTCCCCGTTGGAGGTAAGCATATATTCATTTGTTGCTAAGAGAGCTCCCATGTAATGGTGCTGCTCTTCATTTATCATTTAAAATTTAACTTGTTTTCCAAAGGAAACGAAGAAAATAAGAATAACAGTAGGAAAGTTGGAACTTTATCTAGGAAGTTAATCAACATATGCGCACACAAACGAAGAGAATAATATTTTTCCCTTTATTTGCATTTAATGTTTGGAATACAAATTGAATTTCACTTCGGCAAAAGAGTCTTTATAATGGTGAGCATGACAATCATCACTGCTTGGAGTAATACGGTACTAGGCATATCCCCTCCAAAGTCTCACCCCCGTACTGGGAGGTGAATAGCCCTATAAGTTTTTGACAGACTTCCTATTTTAACTTTAATTCAGACACTTCCTATTTAACCATAATTTTTTTTTAGAAACCCAATTTTATTTCTTCAACAAATAAACCCTTTTAACCGTATTCGACACTTCATCATCTTTCTTTCAATCTGAAAGGGTCCTAACTAGATGTAACATTCATTACCTTCCCATCTCCAGATAAAGATGACTTCTCCCTCCCATTCCCCTTCGTAGTTATTCAAACAAGGGAGGGTAAAAATTTGCCCCTCACCCAACTATTTTTTTCCCACACTGTGAAGGTGGATGAGTGGTGGCTCTATCAACACACTGTCTAGACACCTTCAGATTGTACAATAAATTGCAAACATGCTTTAAAGGAGAAATTCCAATAGAGTCAAACATCTTGATTTATTCTGTCGTTCGCTGGTGTCTGTTTCTTTTTACTAAGATGACCTCATTTTGTGTCAAAATGATTTGATACTAGGGATAAAGGCTAAATACTATTTAAACTAGGCATAGTTGAATGAGCCACGTCAAGTTTGGTTCTGTTTTGTTTGACAGAAGAATGACAGTGAGGCGACCTCGTTGCATCAGGAGCACACTCTTCCAATAATGGGTCCAGAAAGGCTGCAAGAAGTGGGATGCTATCCCACATTAGAGAAAATGGAGATGATGTTTCGTCCTTTTGCCATGCCAGCAGAAGACTTTCCTCCACCGTCCACCCCTGCTGGATTCTCGGGCTACTTCTCAAAAAGTGCAGTACTTGAGCGCCTTGTTAATCTTTGGCCCTTCCATAAGCATGATAAGCATGCAAGTGCTAATGGAAAGTAGCTACAAACATTTTGTCCCTGTTTTCTTTCATGATTGAACATTCCATTTTCACAATTCTTTGCTTATCTCATGCCACAGTGCTGATGCTTTAAGGTATGCTTCGAGCTTATCTTGGAAAAATACTTTTGGAGCGTGCTTCTGATTTATTTTTTTTCCCCGGGGTATGCTGGTATGCCCAACATGATTGGATTTGATAATATTTTATTTGAGATAAGCTGTATTATTTATTTGTCTGATATAAACTAAGAAAATATTATGTTTTTTAATTGTTGGCATGTTCATGGTAAAAAAAAAGTACTCTTAGCAGGGAGGTTTTTATTTTATCAAGTTAAAAATCTAATTGTTTTAATGTTAATATAAAAATAAAAGGAACTATATTTTAATTTAATATCGAAAATGCATCTTGTAATTTATTTTTGAGAGAATTGATCGTATGTAAATTAAATATTTTATTTTTAAAGAAAATTTTTATTATTATTATTATTTTTGCGGGAGGGAACCGATTGGTTTAATATTGAAAACATAGCTCATATGTAAATCATAATTATACATATTAAATATGAATGGGTAAGAATATGAAAAACTTAAAATTAATTGCAAAAATGATTTAATGAACAAACTAAGGCATTGTTCTTATTAAGTTATTTTAAGTATGATGTTAATTTAAAATAAATTATTATTTATCGGCTCAAAACCAAACAACGTCAAACATTCACATATATTTTATTAATGTCACCTACTTCGTTCAAATTTCATGCTAAACAAATAAATAAACCGACTTGAATATAACTCATGCATCAATATTTAACGTCTATGAAACAAACACAAACCCAAAAAATAAACTCATAATTCAACGCAAATAATTAAATTATTTCAAAATTCAAGCACAAATTAAACCAAATTAACAATCTGGGGTATATTGAAATTGGGTCAAAAGTGTTGCTGGAACAAAGGTGGCACGTGGCATATCAGTGTATGGATTCATGCGCCGCCATTATTGGATGGGCATGAACTGATAGATCCAATACTCCTTTTTCCCCTCCTTTTTTCTACACTGAAGGTTAGACAAAATAACTTCTGAGAAAAGAGATCTACTTGGTTAAAGGTTTCGATCTTTTTTTCTTTCTCTTCTTCTCCTTCTATTGGCGGTAACTCACCGTTACTTGCAAAAGACAAGAAATTCACATAAACAGTTGACTTTAATTTTATTTATTTTTGTTTTTTAGATCTTATAAAAAGTGGGAGAGTGAAGGGATAGATCTGGTGCTGCTAGTCCCAGTTGCTGTACATTCTAGAGCATCATTATAAATAGAGTATCAAATTACATTCTAGCAAGGGGCATCATTATAAAAGATCAGGATCGGCCCCTCTCCTAAACTGTACCCTATATATATATATAAAAAAGCTAATAAGTAATAAAGGAGATGCATGAGGGATATGTAGAATCCATAAGATGGTAAGAGCCAATTGTTGTTGTAGTTACCTAAATAAGGTCATATTGGCCCTTATCCTTCATGATGTAATGAAAATGGTTAGGAAGTATGATAAGTTTCAAAGGTTTGCTCATTTTCCTTACTTTACACTAATAAGACAACAATCTTTTTCCACTGGTTATTCTTTTAATAATGAATGAATATTTTAAGCCAATTCCTAAAGTCTTTAAAAAAGAAATAGTTTGTCCTCGTAGTTGAGGATTACTTAATCAAATAGGTTGAGGTTGAAGTCTTAGTCAAAATCACATTTAACAATATGACTTTTTTCATGTGAAAGAACATAATTTATTTATTTAGTTTTACCAAAGTTCAAATCATTGATAATGGCTCATAATTTGATAAATAAATAAAAAAGTAGTTTTAAAGGTTTTGAATTGACCATAAATTCTTCTCAATATCCTATCATCAAAAAAATAGACAGATTGAGCTCACAAATTTGATCCTTTTAAATAGGTTTAAGAAGAAATTTGATGGGTTAAAGGTAAAGTGGATGGCATATGGATGAGACTAAAAAATCCTTAATGGGCAAAGCAATATTTTTATTGATATATAAGACTAAATTATCGTAGCCAAAACTGGTTTCCCTAACTATCGAGTCTAGTGTTATTCTATCATAATTATTGATAAAAAATTTAGGACCAACTTGGACCTCCTAGAAGAAACCTACATAATGACACTAGTTTGGAATGAGGTGTATGAAAAAAGGTTGCCTAATATCATAATATTTGAGTAAAAGGTCGATGTTTTTGTATAAAAGATCTAATATTAAGAAAGCTTAGATGTATATGCAATATGGAAGGTAAGGGAAAGCAAGCATCAAAATACGATAAACCTTAAAAACTCATCCACTTAATCAAGACCAACACTTACCATTTATAATATAAAGAAGGGAAGATATTACCCTACTTATAACATTTAGATCATCTTAAGTCATACCATTAATAAATAATAATGACTTGTGTAAATCATGAAACATTAATAAATTGTTGGCTTTCATGAAAATTTTTCTTAGAGTATTCTACTAATTAAAATAAGATGTTTACGTATAAAAACAATAATCCTCTTGGTTTAGGAAAACCATATTGTCTAGGGTGATTCGATTTTTATCAAAAAAAGTAACCAAACAAAAAAAACCAAAACCAGTTCAAATCGACCGGTTTCGGTTCGGTATGGTTATTTTAGAACAAAAACTGGTTCAAACTGGTTTTTTCGATTTGGCTTGGTTTTTCTGGTTTTTTTCGGTTTGATTCGGTTTTTTTCTTGTTTGGTTCGGTTCGGTTTTTTCAGTTTCAGGCTTATAAAATTGAAACTGAACCGGTTAGTTTTTTAAAAATTCTAATCGGTTTAATCAATTTTTTTCACAGTTTGGTTTTTTCAATTGTGTTTCCAGTTTTCTCGGTTTAATCGGTTTTTTGATTTTTTTGCTCACCCTTATCCAAGTTTTTTTTGCCAAGTATATTATTGCCAAGTATAAATACAAAATCTCCCAAGATATGAGAGGCCACCTTATCCAAGTTTTTTTAAAAAAAATCCATTTAGGCACGAGAACACATCTTGCCTGAGTATAAATGTTTGATCCCTCTTAGGCACAAGGGGGAACCTTGTCCATGTATAAAGGAAAAAAAAAAAACCCTTCATATATGAGACATTTTTTTTGTTGAACATTTTTCCTTAAATATAGAGGCAACTTCATCCAAAAAAACCATAATTTAAAATTACCATAAAAAAAAAGTCAGAACCCATTCAAGTGACTTAAAACCATAAAATCTATAAAATACATAATCATGGGCATAGTCAAATGAGCAAGACCCACTCGAATCTTTAACGTTCAAAAAGGACGAATGATACACTAAATGGGGACTTTGAATCCTATATCCTATAAAGTTTATCATTGGGAGCCATAGATCCCAGGTAACACTTTATTAGAGCTTTAAACCTCGAATAACTAGGTTTAGGGATGTAAACCCTAATTTACGAAGCAATGGGGGTCCTGAACTCAAATAACAAGATGAAAAGGAAAAAAAAACAATGAAAAGAAATAAAGAATTGAATTAATATTAAAAATATCATTTAAAGACCATAAAAGGAAAATATTCTAAGTATAAAAATCAATACTTGTAAGATTGGGGTGAAATGAACTAATTATAATGGATAAAGACCTAATCCATTTTGACC
>Ga0325403_1003502_pt1 | contig 14349 bp, 13 predicted proteins | sample PopdelMetagenome_19_FD_205665 | JGI IMG/M metagenome (GOLD analysis project Ga0325403, IMG submission 205665) | Populus deltoides microbial communities from Bellville, Georgia, United States - Xylem-PdKOR-R4 | ecosystem: Host-associated > Plants > Phyllosphere > Stem > Wood/Secondary xylem...
TTTTTTTTAGTTTGACACTATGATCATAGTTTTGCAAATTTTTGATTTATCTTTCGCTTCAAATATTTTTTTATATTTTTTAAATTATTTTGATGTATTAATATAATAAATAAATTTTAAAAATTAAAAAAATATTATTTTAATATATATACAATTAAAAAATACTTAAAAAAAATGGGACCACTTTCTCAAGCAGGTCTCGGTCCTCGTCCTATTCGTCGTAGAACGGCGCTGTCCTACTCTCGAGATGTAGATAGTCTTCGCATTATAAGTCAACGAAATGAAAAAAAAAAATACAAAAACAAAATGGAATCACAATTTCGATACAACCTATGGCACATATCCATTAGCAAGGAAGGACTGGTTTTACAATTAATCACAAAAGGGAATTAAAAAAATATATAAAATAAGATCCATGTTAAAAATACAAGGTATAAACTTTTGCTTTGGGACGCGGAAAAGAAAGAAAAAAAAAAAAAACAGAAGACACTCTCTTCTTCTATAAATCCCCCCCTGCTCTTACTGCTCACATCTATATAATGGACACTGCAGGGAATTTCAAGACATCAAGCATCGAATTAGACCTGGATCGTCCCAATATCGAGGACTACCTTCCTTCTGGATCCTCCATTCAGGAGCCTCGGGGCAAGCTTCGTCTGTATGAATTCTGTCTCAAATCTTTTGATTCGGGTTCTGTTTTTTTGGCTACGCTTTGATTTCAAGTTCTGTTTTTCTAGCTGTTTCAGAGCTGTAAAGATTTTATTTTTAATAGGGTTTTGCTTGATGGTCTCTCTGGTTCTTGTTCAGGCGTGACTTGCTTGATATTTCACCTACTCTTACTGAGGCAGCTGGTGCCATTGTTGATGTGAGTTTTATTCAAGTTCTTTTTTTTTTTAATTTCAGAGAAAATGTGTGACGCAAAATGTTTTTTGAATGGAAGAAAGGAACTTTATGTAAATTCTGGATGAGATAGTGTTAATCATGGATTTTAGGCATGCAGTGGCATGGTTACATTGTTTTAGTTAGCTGAAAATGACCTGTTTTATTGATTCAAAATAATAGGCTCGATAAGGAGATTTAGAAGAAAAGTTTTAGTTTTTCCCACGAGAGTTTATATATTAATTTTACTCATGTTTAGATTAAACTCAAATTTGAGAATGAATGAATTACGACTCATTTACATGATAAGTAAATTTTTTTACTGAATGCAAAGAGGGGAATTTGGGCGTAGTTTTAGATGAAAGAGTGTTAATCATGATTAAAAAAAAAAAAAAATCTTAACGGAAAAGTAATTATGGGCTGTTATTTATTTTCAAGTTTGGTCTCTCTTTTTTTTGAGCAATTTTCTGATTAACTTGAGACCAAAGAAGCTATATAAACATGCAACAGTATAACTAGCTAGGTTTTGCTCATTGAAAATAACCTGATTTTCTTGATTCAAAACAATCGGCTCAATAAGGAAATTTAACCCTATTTGGATTAAACTCAAATTTAACAATGAATGAACCAGGATTCATTCACACGATGTTTCAAGTCGAATCCTCCAGAGCCATGGAACTGGAATGTGTATTTGTTTCCCCTTTGGTTCTGCGGTGTGGTGATTCGGTATGGGATTTTGTTCCCTGTCAGGTTGGTTATCTGCTGACTACAATATTTTCTATATATATCCCAAGGGTTACTAAAGTGAAGCTTGGTCTCTGTGCCAATTTAGATAATTTGAGTTCTCAGTTTGATTCTTGACTTTATGGAGTTTTAAAATGTCATAATGAAGAGATGAACTGATGTTCTTTATTTGCTGCTCCTTATCTTTTTTCAAATTTTTGTATCCCCTACGAAAGTCTGATTGATATGATGGTTTCTCTTCAAATAAGTTGCTACAGTGAACTCTTGTTCAATCTATCTGGTTGATGTATTTCAATGAAATCTGCAGGGTTCTGGTACTGACAATTGGGTGGATTATTTTTCTTTCATCCTACATTCCAGTGCATTTTCTGCTGAAAGGGCACGACAAACTGAGAAAAAAAGTAGAGGTGTCGATCATTTATTTGTTGAAGTTCTTACTCTTTCTCAGAGTTATATATATGTATATTAGAGAACAAAATTGTGAAAATCTGGTTTTTCTATATTTTAATGTTCTAAAATCTCCAGAAGTGGTTATTGCAAACTGTGCTCAATGTATTCCATATTTTTTAATTTATTCTCAGAGGTGTTTGGTGGAGTTAATTTGCATGTTCTTTGTTGCATCATGGACTGGAGTTGTCAAGTACCATGGACCACGACCTAGCATACGGCCTAAACAGGTTCGTTTCAGTATAAACTTTTTTGATGTATTTATGTCTAATAGGTTTTAATTTTTTCACTTGTCAATCTTTTTTCTTTTTGATCTGAGCATATCCAATAATTTTATTCACACTCACTTATTAGCATAAACTTGCTGCTGAACAGGTTTTTGTGAGCAATCATACTTCCATGATCGATTTCATTATCCTGGAACAGATGACTGCATTTGCTGTGATTATGCAGAAACACCCCGGTTGGGTTGGTAAGTGAGAAATGGCTTCATATCTATTTCAGATATTTGATCCAATTAACAGTTACATCCTGAGTTATATGTCTGTCAACAAATATCAAAGGATCCCTGAATTATGTGTAACTGATAATATCCCACAAGTACAATTTTGAAGGAAGAAATAGTGCAATCCCAGCTCTTATACTAGTTGTTTTGCTTGAAGTCCTTTGTGGTGGTTGTTTATAGATAGTAAGAAATGTGGTGGCCAAGCTGAAAGGATTGTCATGTAGTATAGCATAGTGTATTTATTAAATTGAATGGTGGTTGCTCTAAATGCAGGGCTGTTGCAAAGCACAATATTAGAGAGTGTAGGATGTATCTGGTTCAATCGTGCAGAGGCAAAGGATCGTGAGATTGTAGCAAAGAAGTAGGTGTAAATGCTGGTGTTAAAAGTACTGTTCTTGAAAATGATGTTCTCTTCATGATCATATGGAGTTGTATATTTCAGGTTACGGGATCATGTTCAGGAAGCTGACAATAACCCTCTTCTCATATTTCCAGAAGGAACTTGTGTAAATAACCATTATACTGTGATGTTTAAGAAGGTATGAATATTCAACATAAAAATTATTGCTTCTTTAAGCTTGCAATGCATGTTTTCTGTAACTTATATTGTTTGATGATGGGCAGGGTGCGTTTGAACTAGACTCTACTGTTTGTCCAATTGCAATCAAGTACAATAAAATTTTCGTAGATGCCTTTTGGAACAGCCGAAAGTAAGAAGCTTTTCTTCTAATTGCTGTCTTTTATACATATCCCAACATAGTTTTTCTTCTATTGACTGTATTTTATATATATCCCAGCATTTCCTGCATTTTTCAAAATGGGAGGAGGTTGGGGTATTTTTATGGTCGAGAAACATGCTTAAATGTCTCAATTGCAGGCAGTCTTTCACAAAGCATCTGTTGCAGCTGATGACATCTTGGGCTGTTGTTTGTGATGTGTGGTACTTGGAGCCCCAAAATCTGAGACCTGGAGAGACCCCCATTGAGTTTGCAGAGAGGTATATACATTCTTTTCCACCCTTTCTGTATTGTACATTGACACGTGTTTTGTAAAATTCCTAATAATATATTTATTTGGTTCAATTCCAATGCATTTGTGCAGGGTCAGAGACATTATATCTGTCCGAGCAGGTCTCAAAAAAGTTCCTTGGGATGGATATCTAAAGTATTCTCGCCCTAGCCCAAAACATAGAGAGCGCAAGTAAGCCAAACACCTTTCCTTTATGACACCTGATAGTCACACTTCCACTCTAATATTAGCTTTGCAAATATGCATGGCAATATGTTTATAACTTGCATTAGTTTTGCCCGGCAACATAATTTCCGACTACGTACAAGAGAAAGGACGATGCTTACCAGCCTATGACATGTTTTTCTTGGTGTCTCTTGGCATTTATATGAGCATCGTTTACCAAAAATGTTCTGTATCTACTTGATTCTGTTGGTTGTGTATCTCTGAGAATGGTTGATGACATGCAGCTCCTGTTGGCACATATCTTATTTGTATACTGTATAAATCTCTGATCTCATTCCCCCTTTGCATTTCAGGCAACAAAGTTTTGCTGAGTCGGTACTACGGTGCCTGGAGGAGAAGTGATGTATATTTCTGCGTTTTTTCTTTTCTTTGTTGTATTTATCCCAGAAATTGCTTCCGCACTTCTCTCCACATCTTATTGTTCAAATGTATACTGTGATCTTTATCAACAGTTAAGCTGTGGGTATGATTAAGAAGCAATCTTTGAGAAAATTCCATACTTATCACTTTCTAGGTTTTACTTTAGTAAATTCACCAAAATGTTGTGAAAAGGCTCGAGTCTTATGTTGTCTGGTTCAATTTTACTTGGTCTTCAATTTTCATTTCCATTTCTTGCTTCTTGCCTCCAAGGTTCGTTCTACAGCGAAACCGATGCACACTTTCTGGATGATCGGATGCCACAGTTTCCAGTCAATGGATAATGAATGTATCAATACTTTCATCATCATCGTGGAATTCTTGAGCACCTACTATCAGAAAAAAACATATGGACTGTTTTGGGAATCTCTGCATCCGTTTCCTTTTTTTAACATGTTAGAAATAAGCTTTTGCCTGTCAAAAGAGGATGATTCTGAAATCAAGCATTGGCTCGTTGGACGATAATGACTGTCTAAAAAAAAGGAGGAGGTTTTTTTTAACTGTTTCAATTAACATTAACTAAAAAAAAGAAGTTTTTTTTTAACTGTTTCTCTCTTTTTAAAGTACTGTTGATGAATATTTTTTTTAAAAGAATATTTTTTATTTTTTAATATTATATTTGTTTTTTATTGTGCTATTTTATTTTCATGATTCAAATAGCACGTTTGATATATTAATGATGTCGGGTTTTTTTAATTATTTTTTTTAATTCTATTATTTAATATTAAATTAATTAGAAATTAAGTTTCACGATTTATTTTTTGTTTGTTTTCTATTAGGTTATTTCGACTTTATGATCCGGGAATAATTCTTAACACGTTAACTCGAGTTTATTTGAGTTGTTTTTTCTGTTTTTTTAATTGAATATTTTTTTTCAAATTTTCATCATTCAATATTGAGTCGGTTGAGAATTGAGCTTCATAAACTGTTTTAATTTGCTTTATATAGGGACATCTTAGTTTCATAGTCAGGATCACAGGTTTGACATTTTAATTTCAGTTAAATGGGGTCTTTTTTATTTTATTTCTAAGATGTTATCTTGGTCTCATGACTTGGGTCGCGCATCCTTCAACATTGGATTTGTTTTTTATTGGGTTGTTACTGCCTCATGACCCGGGTCACAGGTTTGACGGGTTAACTTAAATTTTTTTCTTTTTTTTAATTGATTTTTTTTTTAATTTCATCATTTAATATTATGTCTAATTGATAATTAGATTTAATAATTTATTTTGATTTATTTTTTATTGGGTTATCTCAACCTTATGACCCAGAAATAATGCTTAACTTGTTAACCCAGGTTGACCTAACTCATTTTTTGTGTCATTTTTTTATTAATTTTTTTTTAATAAATTTCATTGTTCAATATTGAGTTTGATAGAATCGATTGTGAATTGAATTTCATAATTTATTTTGATTTGTTTTTTACGGGGTTATCTCAGTCTCAAAATTAGAGTTGAGGATTTGACAGGTAGATATAGGTTAAATCATGCCATATTTGTTTTTTCTATGAGATTATCTCGGTCTCATGACTCGGGTCATGGATTTAATGGATTGACTCATGCTGTTTTTTTTTATGTTTTTTTAATTATTTTTTTAATCTTATCCTTCAATATTGGACTGATTGAGATTTTTTTTTTAAAATTTGTTTCAATTTACTTTTTATGAGGTTATATCAATCTTATAACTCGGGTCGCGAGTTTAATAGGTTAACTTGAATTGTTTTTTAGAGTTTTTTTAATTATATTTTTTTAATTTTATCCTTTAATATTTAGTTGATTGAGAATTAAGCTTTATGATTTGTTTTGATTTGTTTTCTATAAGGTTATTATAGTCTCATAACTCGGGTAGTGGATTTGACATGTTTACATGAGTTGATCCAAGTCGATCCAATATGTTGTTATTTTAATATTAAAACAAAGATGTCATCTTAAAATTTTGAACCCACAAAATCAACCGGGTTATATAGATCAACTCCTACATAGTTTAATTTTTTTTACTAGAAAAAATTATTAGCTATATTTAGACAATTTTTTATTTAAAAAAATAATTTAACTTGTAGCTAGCATGAAACAATAATCTAGTATTATGTAATTGGAGACAACAAAATTTTTGGTAAAATAATACTCAACATATTTTTTTTATGGAGGTTTTATTTATTTTTTTAAAAAAAAACTTAGGTGAGCACTCAGCATCTTAGTGTTATCCTATCCATCGAATATTATATTTATGTCAAACCTCCACTCAAAGAGGAGGTGGAGTGCGTAATCTGATGGCAATGAACTTGGAAGTATAGCCTGCAACTTACAGGGATTGCTCTGCCCTAACACTCATATAATAAGCAATTTCATCTTCTGTTAATACCACTTCAAGACGTTCAGACTTCCCAACTTCATGAAGTCTACTACTTTTCGAGCCTCCCGTACCAAGTAATGAATCTATATACATACATTAAAAACCAATTAGTAGTCATATCCATAATAACATTAATCCAGTATTTAATAAATATTGTATGTAAAACAATATTGCATACCAATCGATTATATCTTGGATATAGAGGCACACAATGCATCAGATTGCGTGGATGCCTTGAGAAACATGACCATGTAGATGTCATGAAATGAAGCGTAATGGACAAATACAATCTCATGTAAGTATCTACATTAATTGTCAAATGCTACTCCTAAAAATCACGATACCTCCTAGCATCCTAGAGATCTAGGTAAGATGCATGGATTACCAATCAATTTCTCTTGCGCTTACCTTGACGACTAATATTGTGCAGCTCATCACCAACAACAACATAATCCGGTATATGCCGAGATGGTCCAAACAGTCGCATTACCCGATCTGGACAATGCATCTCAACAATGTCAAAACAGTGCAATGAGACTTACACTAACCAAAGATCAGATCCCTCATGGTATATAGATGAATTTGAAAGTATCAAGTTCTCTACATATGACATTCATATAACCTATCATAACATATGAAAGATTTATATTTGAAAACAAATCAAAACTAAATATTTTACATTCGAATAACAAAAAGTTCAATATATTTGTAACACATACCTGATGCGGCTTTTGTGTATCCAACTCATCCCAATAAAACTCGTGGGCATGAGTAGGATTTATAGTGAAATGTCTAGCCCTACACCATCTCATATGGCAATCCATAAAGTTAGCATGTTTTTCACATTCAATTTATATAAATAATATGTTAATTAGAATCAATTTTATTTTTTTATTGCCTTAACTTAAGGATACTAGCCTCAAAGTAACAATGTCAGATATATTATTACCATAACAATGACCATAACGGTAATATAATCGACAATATGGGGCTAAAGAGGAAGAGATAGGTGATCTCATGGTGTTTTGAGAGTGTATTGCAGCGGGGAGAGAGAAAAGATAGGAAAGTCATTGACGACAAGGAGAGGGGAGCGTCGGGTTGTTGTGGGAAGAGAGAAAAAAGGAAAGAAGAAGGGGAAGAGGAAGAAATAGGCTCTATAGGTATTAATTTCAAATAAAGTCACCGATTCCATCCGTGACTCGCATGTCATAGATGGTATCTGCGATTCATGTGTTGTAGATAGTATCCGTAACTCGCGTATTACAGTTTTCATCCGCGATTCGTGAAACTGTGTTGTATCCCTAAATATTTTCTCCACTATGTTACTTTACCTTTTTTTTTTTTTGCAATTGTGCTAAAAAAACTCCTTGTTAAAGCAAAATGAGATTGCTAATGATAGTCTAATTATTGCAGCAACTCCATTCAGTGTTCCTTTAAAAGGTTAGCAATTAACCTTATCTAGGATGCAAACTTTTTTTTTTATATAGTTTTGGCATTCTTCATTTATAGAGGCCTTTTGCTTTGCTAGTTATAGACTTTTGTTTTGCTAGTCTGGTGCTTTTGGTTGCATTTGATTTGGTCATCAGGAAAGAGTAAAACTTTTCCTTTTTGATAAACACACTCTTTCAATTTAGAATAGGCCTTTTTAATTTTAGGTAACATGTTAGTATTTGTCAATTCTACATGAATTCACCGAGTTCTTCAATTTAGGCACGATTTGTTTTTGTATTTAGAATTGTGTTTGAGTGCGTTTTAAAAGTATCTCTGACTTAAGAAATCATTAAATTGATGTTATTATTTTTTTGTGATTTCTCTTGGATCCAAACTTAACAGGCCTAAAAAACCCTCAAAAGCCCAAAAAACCTAAAAAAGCCTAAAGAAAACATCCAAGGAGCATAATTTTAGGAAATGATCTCGAGCCTATACACCCAGCTGGGCAAAGAGCCTGGGCGTACGCTTATGCAGGGCAAACATCCAGATGGTGCTTGGCATGCTGCCCACCACCTGGTTGGGAGTGCTGTGTAGCACATAAGATGGTGGGCGGATGTCCAATAGGGGTGTTTTTATGCACCCTAGTCATTTGGCTCGGGTGTGCACCCCAAGCCCAACATGCTTGAGTCTAGACCTATTCTTCACCTTTAATGGGCTTGAGCACCTTGCTGGAGCCTAACACTTAATTGAGATTTTTTTCTAGGACTCCATGATGTCCCTCAATATTTTCTCTAATTCTATACATATTATTTTAAGTATAATACAAGTTAAAATATTACAATGATAAAATTACATTTCAACCTCTTTTCTCCGTAAAAGAACAAGATTTTTGGGTTATAAATACATCAAAAACAAAGTGAATAATTCTTATTTTATGGTTTTAATTCAAGCCTCTTTAGATATGAGAGATTTATGTATAAATTGTATAATTAAATTAATTTATATGCAAAATTAAATTAATTCTATTTTGAGATGATTTTTTTACTTCAAATTTAAATCTAAAAAACTAAACAAAAGAATATATATATAAAATTAGCATTATATTTTTTTAATGAAGTTGATTTAATAATATCACTGTAATCCACCATTTAGCTCCCCAAAATGCCAAGTTTGTGCTAGATTATGTTTAATCATTTAAGTAAATAAATTACTAGAACTCCTTGCACCATATTTTTTTCCTGACTGTTACCTTGTTTGTACTTGTATTTTAAAAGTTTTTTTTTTAAAATAATTTGACTAGGGTGCTGGCATGCACCCCGGTCATTTGGCTTATGTCCAAACAACGTGTCTGGATCCATTCTTCACATCTAATGGGTTTAGACACTTTACTTGAGCTTAACACTTCATTGAGATTTTTTTCTAGGACTCCACGTATGTTTCTTGATATTTTTTACTGATTCTATACGTATTATTTTGAGTATAATACAGCTTAAAATATCACAATGATGAAATCACACTTCAACCCCTTCTCTCAGCAAAAAAACAAGACTCTTGAGTTATAAATACACCATGAATCCTTTAAACTCAAGGTGAACAATCTCTTCATTCTTAACACTTTCAGCATATATATTTTCAGAGTTTATTTCTCTAAAATATCACTGCACTTTCTCTTTTTATAAAGTTACTGACTTAACTTAGGGGTGAGTAAAAAAATCAAAAAATTAATTAGATTGAGATAAAATAATTAAAAAAACTGAACCGTGAAAAAAATAATTAAGACGATTGGAAAAATTAAAAAAACAATTCGGTTCGGTCGGGTTTTGGTTTTAAAGGGCTGAAATTGAATAAACCAGACCAAATTGAATCGGTTCAAGTAGAAATAAAAAAACTAGTGGTACTATAAATAGCTTTCCAGACCCATTTACTTTTTAGTTTTTTCTTCTAACCCTAGCAAACTCTTCTAACTGAATTGGAAATGCTCACCCCTAACTTAACCATTAGAGAGTTTTTATTTTTTGCAAGTACCATCAACCATCTTAACTTGCCATACATCATCCTGCTACCAGCTTCCAACCACTTGGGCTTTCCATATTAAGCTATTAAATATCTTGGCTAAGAAGAATGAATCATATTGCTTGAATTAGGAGATTAATCAATTATCTAAAACATCAACCTTATTCCTAAGTATATTGAATTTTAGAACTCATTACTTTTTGATAATTTAGACGTATTGATGAAAAAATAAATAAAAATTTTAAAAAATTATTTTGATATATTTTTAAATGAAATTGTTTTTAAAAAATACTCTGCACCACAATACTAAACACACACTTAATCTTAAGCTAGTTTTCCATGATACACGCAGATTAATAATGTGTTTATACATCATACACATGCATCGATTAGACAATCATAAATAAACAATCACGAATCATTATCATTAAAAATAAAATTTAATCAATGTAAGATATATGCTCATTGGTCACAACTTATATCACAAGGATGTCTTCGTAGATCTTTCAAAAATTCGCTTAGTTACCAAAGACGGAAGTGAATAATTCTTATTTTGTGGTTTTAATTCAACCCTCTTTAGATTTGAGAGATTTATCTGTAAATTATATAATTTATATGCAAATTAAAATTAATTCTATTTTTAGACGATTTTTTACTTCATATTTAAATCTAAAAAACTAAAAGAATGATATATATATATATGGAGTTGATTTAATAATACCATTGTAATCCACCATCTTCCCAAAGTGCCAAAACTAGCATCATTTGTTTTTTAAATAGAAGTATTAAATTTTTAAAAGTACTAAATTACTTGACTTGCTTGTATTTTTTTAAAATAATTTGAATTTTTTTATTTTAAATTAAGATTTTTTTTAATGTTTGTAGATTGTTTTTATGTGTTATAATAAAAATAATTTTTTTAAAAATAATAATAATTTTATTAATATATTTTTAAATAAAAATTATATTAAAAAATAATTATTATCACAGCTGGCAGCATCTCATATTTAATAATTAATAAAAGCAAACGTCCCCGGAATCAAAATTCAAAGAATTCAATAAATCTTCACGTCAGTCAACTGTCTTCTCAGTTCTCATAACCCACACTGAACACCCCTCTCCTCTCTTCTCCTTCCTCCTCCTTCTCCAGCTCCCCCTTTTCAACTCCCAAGGAATCACTCCATAGCCAAGATGGGTTTCCATTTCACTCCGCTACTTCTCACCCTACTCTTATTCTCCACGCTCCACTCAAGATCTTCTTCCCAAACCTTCAAATGTAACACACCCACCACGTGTCATTCCCTCATTGACTACATCTCTCCAAACGCGACAACTTTCTCCCACATCAAAACCCTCTTCTCCGTCAAGAACATACACTCCATCTTAGCTGCCAACAACCTCCCTCTCTCCACGTTACCAAACTCTACCATACCTGCAAGCCAGCCCATCAAAATCTCATTTCCTTGCATGTGCATCAACAACACTGGTCACTCAAACAAGCAACCAATCTACACCGTTCAAAAAGATGATGGGCTTTCTCATATTGCAGCAGAAGTTTTCTCAGGATTGGTAACATACCAAGAAATTGCTGCTGTTGATAATATACCAGACGTTAATCTGATTAAGGTTGGGCAGAAGTTGTGGATTCCTTTACCTTGTAATTGTGATGATGTTGATGGGGTCAAAGTTGTCCATTATGGACACGTGGTGGAAGCTGGCAGTTCTTTGGAGTTGATTGCTCAAGAATATGGGACCAGTACAGATACACTAGTGAAGCTTAATGGGGTTAATGATAGTTCTCTCTTAGCTGGTCAAGTTCTTGATGTCCCTCTGCAAGGTAAGCTGATCTAATTTCAACCTTGGATGCGTCATTTGCTTTTTATTTTTAGATTTAAAGTGATATTTTCCAATCAACTCTTAGATACACTTCTTTTTAACTGAGGCAAAAACAAACTATTCATTCTAATTTTACTTGGAAATATTTGTTGTCTACCATGTCGGCAATGGCCGAGCGTAGAAAATTAGAAATAGTTTTTTTTTTCATATAAAATATATTAAAATAATAGTTTTTATTCTTTTAAAAATTATTTTTAATAACATCACATTAAAATAATATAAAATTATATAAAAAACTGCAACCGTGTTCCAAATAATTGACTAAATAACTTTTGAAATGATGTTTAACTAGATGCTTAAATTTTTAAAAAGAAAGTGGTTGAAGAAGTGGGCATATATAAAATTTGGATTTGCTTTCTGAGTGGATATTCCTTGATTTTGTTTTGCTTTTTGTTTGCTTGGAATCATAGAGATTAAAATGTTAGAAAGTGGCAAATAATTATTATTATCCGATAGAAAAGGCACCAAGTCACACCGTGTGGCTTGGTATGATCTCAAAATGAATAGCAGTGAGATACAGCCAGTCTTTTCAATTTATTGAAGCCTTATGGTGCCTACCATACCCGTCTTTAACCTTTTCCTGCCCACTGATTAGGGTGTGCACAGTTTTGCAAACAGCGTAAAGTATGATCCATGGGCCCTTTGTTTCACATGACATGTTGGTCTTCTTGGCTCCTTATGCTACGCAAAGAGGCTTCATATCTAAAAAGATATGTCTCGTGCATTATGCGTTCACATTTCTGCTGGGAATCAATACTTCTATAGTGCTAGGCGATGTGCGATGTTGTTTGATTCTGTATGTTGCCAGGATATTTACTACTCTATCTCTTGGAAAGCAAGGAAGAGGATCGAAACCGAGACATCTTAGGGAGATGGGTGCACGGGATGCGGGTTGAGCTACAGGCTACAGGCTCATTGGCATTATATGTGCATCCCATGCACATTAATAATTCTAATTTTGCTATACGTGATCGAATACTTTTATTTGCCAAATATTTTCAGGAATGTGCTTTCGTGCATTTGAATTTCAAGGTGGAGATTGAATGATAGTTGTTAACAGCTCATCCTCTGAGCATTATTATTGTTTCCTGCTGTTAAGTTTCAGTCTACATCTTGGACCGATTAATGTTTGTATTATGACTAAATTATTGAGTGCTATAAAATTCTCTGACAGTGCACTGTGCTTTCTTGATCTTGTTTGTCTTCGAATGTCTGTGTTATTCTTTAATGTGCCTATCATGTCAATTGACAGCTTGCAATTCATCGGTGAGCAGTGACTCAGTAGATTATCCACTACTTGTTCCTAACAACACCTATTTCTTCACTGCTAACAATTGTGTTAAATGCAAGTGTGATGCTGCAAACAACTGGACGTAAGTTTGATGCACAAATGGCTTTGTTGTGTTGAAAAATTCACTCAAGGGGGTATCATGAGAATTGTTGATTTGGATAATTCTTTTCTCACATTTCCAGATTACAATGTGAAGCATCTGGGATTAAACCATCCAACTGGTCAACTTGCCCTGCTATGCAATGTGAAGATGGCTTGTTGTCCATTGACAACTCGACAACTTCTGGTTGCAACATCACAACCTGTGCCTATGCCGGTTTTAGCAAGAACCAAAGCATCTTCACAACTCTCGCCACACGGTCCATTTGTCCAGTTACCGCAGGTAACTACTCACAATAACACTGCTAACTATGTTACCAAACTGCTGCACGTAGTATTCTTCGAGGGTTGGTTTAACGTGATGATTGGAAACTTACAATGTTGTGTTTTTTTTTTTTGGTGGACAAAACAGCTCCCGGAAATTATGCTTCAAGGACTGGTTTGAGTTGGAACTACTTGTTCATCTCTCTTCACCTGATTCTTCTTCTTGTGTATCTTCTTTGATTAGTAAGAAATGGTGCTTCTCTAAGAATGCTTTCTTGGGTTTATGTAAGAATACACTTGTAACGTGGAGAAATTCTGTTTCTTGATGTTGGGGCATATGAATAAGAAATTATTTATTTAACAAACAAGGGAATTCGGAAGGAATTGCTAGCTTAAGATTCTCCAGCTTACAGAGTTAAATCTTAGCTTAAGGTGTAATTTGGTCCATTGGGTTACAACTTAAATAGCTCTCGAGCAACTGCTGTTCCCTCGTGAATCCTGAAAGACTCGAACTCTTGTGTTTCTTCTTGTTCCAAAGCAGGAACCAAATCCTAGGTAGATGGTAGACAGAGTGGACGACAAGCATCTAGACATCATTTAAGGTTTGAATGTCTTTGCACGCATCAAACCTAAACATTGCCAATGATCAAACTACCAAAAAGGCAAAAACTGTTTTCCCACAAAATGCTTCTTGTTTGACGACGAAGCATCATTAATTTGGAATGAGCTTGGATAAGTTCTTTGATTCAACATTTAA
>Ga0325403_1003504_pt1 | contig 14348 bp, 7 predicted proteins | sample PopdelMetagenome_19_FD_205665 | JGI IMG/M metagenome (GOLD analysis project Ga0325403, IMG submission 205665) | Populus deltoides microbial communities from Bellville, Georgia, United States - Xylem-PdKOR-R4 | ecosystem: Host-associated > Plants > Phyllosphere > Stem > Wood/Secondary xylem...
TTTTAAAACCAAAAAGAATTAGCGATTCAAGTATATCTAATCTTTTCAAATAAAGAATATGATTTTTCTTTACAAGAGTGGTCCGTCATTGAACCTACATGGTAAGTGGAGTCTCGTTTCATCCCTTTGTGAATTAATTATGTAATTTTTATAATTGAAAACTAATTGTTATATAAGAGAATTTTTAAAATTTTAAAATTGATTTACTGTATTGGATCAAGAATTGATTTGATAAAGAAGGATGTTCAATTTCTTAATTTATTAGGCTCAAATCTTAGAATTAACATCCAATATAATTTATCAAATTTGTTTTGATACATCAAATCAATAAGAAAGATACATTCATAAGATATATTTAAAAAAAAACAAATAGACTCAATTTACATGCAAATTCACTGAGAAATTTTGGTGATTATGGGGTTTCTGGATACTTTAGGGATGATTGATGAGATCCATTTGGAGTCTTGGGTTCCTTTTAGGTGTCAGCAAACATGTGATGATCACTTATTCTGAAAGGAGATTTGGAAGCTTTCTTGTAGTTGGTGTGATTTGATCTTGGGACTAATAGATAGGATCTAATATGAACTTCTTGTTCTGGTGTCCTGAAGAGTAAATGAGCATTTGAAAATGTACCTTGCAATTATGCCTTCTAATAGTCAAGAACCCTCAGTGAGATTGATAGGAAATTTATGGAATGATAAATCCCTTCTCTTTTTCTCAGTAATGCACAATTCTCACCATCTTCATTTCGATCCGTGAGTGGACATTTGTGCGATACTCCAGGAAACAAAAGAGATTATTCAACGCATGTTATAGTTAGGGAGGAAAAGGCATTCCATTTTTGTCAGTCTGTTAGGATCAGATAAGGTGTCTAAGGATGGGAGGCTCATTGTCATTAACGTGATATGCTTTGAGGCGAACTTTATAGAACACAATGTGACAAGCACTTTGTTTTAATGTCTAAAGCTTCAAATTTCTTCTCATCTTTCAGATTGTTTGGATGGATTAATGGGTTGCTGTGTTTTGTCATGGTTTGACCGACTTTAATTAGTGGGTGTTATCTTGTTACCTTTTGTGGTTTGTTTCTACTGAATTTCGTTGAACAGAGTCGATAGTTAGGGGATTCTGAATTTTCATGTGAAATTGTTGTTTCAGAATGAATTAGCATTCAAAATTGGGGAGTTGTTGGCTAAAGTTTGAGGAATTTTGATTGCCCAAACCCAGCCGATTCAAAACCAAGGAAATTATTTTTCTAAAAAAAGAATGAAACAATGTAGTTTTGATAAAAAGGATTGACCCAGGTGACTCGCGAGTTGACTTGACTACTCAATTACCCTAACTTCTTATCGAGTTAAAATCCGGGCGGGAAGGAGCAAGGGTGTTGTTCCCTCTTTCCAAAACATCTCAACCATTGTGTTTTTCGGACACTCGCTAGAGGAGAATCATAATTGTTTTCGAGCAAAGAAAGTTGACAACGGATTCTTAGTTTGTGTTAGCATGCCGCATGATGATCTATGTAACATCTGATCTCATCCTTCTAAGATTGTTCCTATATCACCTCAATTGATGCCAGTTTTTCCAAATTCCATTATGAATTATTTAACTTCAATTGTCTTTCAGTTTAATATGTCATTCATGTAGTAATCTGAGGCCAAGAACTCACTCATATTGTTATACAATCAACAATGAGAGATGTAATTTGGTTTCATTAGAAGTTTTGCCATCCTGTAGATTTTTATAGGGAAAAGTTATAATTTGTAAGTTATATCCTGTGAAGTTTTCAACAAAGTAAGATGGTTTCCTGTTCTTGTTGCAGGTGGAAGCAGACCAAATCTTCTCATGTTCTGCCTGCTTACTTTGAAGTTCTGGAGCATAATCTTTGAGAAATTTGAAGCAAATTAATGCAACATGGATAGATACTCTCAACATTTATGATGTGAATGTGATGCTTTCTATTACTTTTCTATTTTCGCGTGGGGAGCTCATCTTCTGCTAAGAAATTATATGGATAGGCATAATTGCAGAAACTATTGTAGATGAAATAGCAGATCAAACCATAGGGATGAAGCCATTATAGGGCATGTCTTAAATACAGGTCCAAGGCCATATTTTAGTTGACATTTATGGACTAGCTGGTATGTGATACAGCCTGAGGCATTAGTTTGTGAAATCTTGAAGATACAGCTCTTGTGTGATTTCTCATACACAAAATGGTAGGTTACAGGAAATTCTGCAGCAAAAGAGTTGCAGTTTTATGATATGAGTTAGTAGAAGAAGTGAATCCAGTAACTTGCTGCTTGTCTTTCTTTAAGCAAGCATTCGTGCGTCTTTGATTTCAAGGAAGGGTAGAATGATCTGTTGGGTCCGCTGTGGATATCTGCAGTGTTTGCCATTGGACAATAGGACCTGAAATTGATTCAGCCTCTTTTTTGTTTTAAAAAGATTAAAAAAAAATATTTCTTGTTTCACTGAAAAATTTATTTTTATTTCACTCTAATTACCTTACCCACAAGATATACTTGGACAAGAAAAACTCATACTCAAAACCTAATTTATTTATTTTTTTTATCTTTTTTAGTATGAGTTTTTATTTCTTCAAGTAAATATAATATCTTTTTATCTCAACTTTATCTTTTGTCTATCAAATTTCTTCAAAAAAAAAACCCATCAAAGCAATTCTTTCAACCCTGCAAGCAATGTTCTAGCTAGTATATAAAAAAAAAATCATTCAAAAACTCCAATCAAAACAAAAGTTTGGATTTTAGTTTGTAGATTCAAGGTTTTAAAACCTTAAAACACCCAAATCAAGGATCAAGATTTGTAGAAATGAACTTGTGATAGCAAAATCATGTAACAGGTCATATACTAAATTCAAGAAATAAAAATCATAAAAAGAATGTCATAAATATATCATTAATCACTTATTTTCTGACAAAGAAAGCAGGCAACAGTAGATTAAGGTGTTTCTCACAAGCAGAAGGTTGCTTTTCATGGCCAACAACTTGTACATGTAGACACTCAATTCTGATTCTTGTCTCTTTTATCTTAACTTTTTAGCTTGTGTAATTTATGCTGCTACCATAAGATCCTTCCTTTAAAACACAAAGGTTTTGCTCTTTCCTCTTCTTCTTCACAAGGTAATTCTTTATTCTTTAACGTTACCCCTTTAAAAACTTCGAATAATGCTGCGTGAAACAAGATCATAGAAAGCCTAGAAGCAACTTCGTCAATAATTGAATCTAACCAGCCCTTTCACTGTTTTTTTTCTCCCACTTGTGGTAATCTTGTTCACAAGTGAATCCAAAACAAATTCAAACTGGTTTAGTGTGACAAGTCAACTCAGTAACCAACTAACATAAGACATGATCAAATTTGATTAATTTGATAAGTTAATTTTTGATTCGTTAACCCGGTCAAAACTTGGTTTGACTTAAAAATAAAATAAAATTATATTATTTAAACTTTTTTTTAAAAAAAATCTTAAAATAATATCATTCTGAATTGACCCGGTTTAAATTTTTTAATCTATAACCTGGTTCTTAGACTGACTAAGTTTAATAACTTTGATAAAAACTTTGTTGGAGCTTTCTTTGCTTAGACCCATGTCTAAAACATGCTTCAAAGGTTACATTCCTATGCATATAAATACAAGATTATGCTCTCTTTCTCCAACCATCACACAAGGAATTTCTCAATCCATCTCTCTTTACCTCCGTTTCGCTTTAGCTAGAAACCTTGGCCAACCAAGCAGACTAAATGGAAGATCATAAAGAAGTTGCTAAGCATGATAGTCCTGACATTGATGACAAGAAAACTGAGGAAAGGAGGGAAACAAGGCAGCAAAATCGGTTGATTATGGAGGACTATAGGGAAGATATAAATGAAAAGGCTGATGCTTTCATTAAGAACTTCCGCGATCAACTTAAGATTCAGCGCGAAGATTCGCTTAAACGCTTCCACTAGATGATCTCCTGGAGGGTTTAAGAGATTTCAGCAGTATAGCATGTCAGGATTTATTGGAAAATTTTCTATTGTAAGATGAAATGTACATGTAAAGGTGTTGATCAATAACGTTTTATGAAAGATATATTTTACAGTTTGTTTGATGCTTCTTTGCCAAGTCTTTGTCATGACTGACCAGTTCTCACTTCAAATTTTTCGACCAGTGCTAATGATCATAATTTTATAAATGCTTGTTAGGGTATAATATAAAACAATAAAAAGCTATTCAAGAGTCCTCACCTCACAGTTTAAATTTTTGAATTGAAATGGTTTTTTAACCATGCTAACATAGGTTAATTAGAACTTAGAATAGCTGATCAGCCGATCCCAAGCCCAGTTAAAGGAGGGAGGTTGCTGTACGTAGGCTGACCTGTGTCATGTATTCTTTCATATAGCTGCAGTTGCTGCTGCTAATGATATGGTCATGACTGATACAATCATGCTTTAGAAATACAAGGTGAGGAAGAGGAAGAGGAAGAGGAGGGCATCAGAAACCCACTAAGTTGTATCCTCTAATAGCAAATGTTGCTCTATATTTTTGCATAAGCAGATCGGGAGTTACTGCACTAATTTGATTCTTGCTACCATCATGTTTCCATTTTATAAAATTGTGGGTTCAGCAATCTAAAAGGTTTTCAAAATGGCTAAAAATGGCAAATGCTACAACATTTTATGATATGTGTCAGGTGTTCATGTCTCTAAGCATACATGAAGATTGGTTTACAGCTAAAAACACGAAGTCACGAGTAGCTATTGAAAGTGCCTACTTATTCAGATGCCTTATTCCATATTCGATACTGCATAACGCTTTCTCTCCATCCTATCCTTGTCTAATTAGTGAAGTGTGAACAACTTTTCTTGAAGATTCTCTCTTTCTTTCTTAATATTCTGCAGGACTGTTTTGGCTTTTCCTGGTTATGTGTTGTCTCCGTCTGTAGGCTTTTTGTTTGTTCTTTCTCTTGTTCTAATGTGCTCTAACTTTTCAGTTCCATTTTCAAGCTTCTCGGCAACATCAACCTTAATTTGTTGGAAAAGAGATGATTTGATTGATCTGTTCTGACCTTTGATCTCATTTGTGAGAAAGCATTTTCTCAGCTAAATATGAACACATGAGAGAATCATGGGAACATGCATGGACTATCCTTTTGATGCAGGCGGAAGCACAACAAGAATAGCAGCAAGCACAGAAAGACAAAGAACTAGTTGAAATAGGATTAAAACATAAAAAACCCTAAATTTTGTTTTATTTTTGAAATAATAATCTGATAAGCTCTGCATCTTTAGAAGATTTAGAAGTTTTTATATAAGCCTGAAACCGGCCTTAATAAAGTGGAATAATCATAATTCTAAAATAAAAGGGAAAGATGGCTAAAAATCTGAAAATAACATAAATTATAGAAAAATCAAGGGAAAAAAAACACGATTGACTCAAACAGGATCTTTTTAGTCTAACTTAAAGAAATTTGTATAATGGATGAACCTGTAAAGTGGTTTGCCAGTAGAAATAGGCCTGAAAAATCTTCTTGAAAATTTTAAGTTTGATCCAATTGTTGGATTGAAATTAATGATATTTTTAAGCTATTATGATGGTATGATACAATCAACTTTTTCTTGAACCTATTCTTATTTTAATGGTTCATAAAAATATTTGTTAAGTAATTCTTATAATTTATTTATGGCAAATTATCATCTAGCTATAGCTATGACAGATTTTAATGTGATGTCTTAGAACCTTCAATTTATACCAGCATCATATTTCCCTTTTGGCCTAAGGTGTTTTCATGCCAATACGAAAGGGAAAGGTTGGAACCAAAATGTTCTGCTGAGCCAATTTTTCTTTATACCCCACAAATGAAAAATCAAGTCATATCACTTTAATTGTTAGAGAACAAATTTAACGATTGATTTTGGCCCTAATTAGGTTCTTGATCTGTCTTAATACACGCTCGAGAGTCTGAATTTTGCTAAGAAATTCTGAACCAATCTTCTTTACAAAACGTGATTACACAAAATCTAAAGTTATGGTGACAATGTAGACTTTTCTTCCGGATTATTTTAGCCGAAGAATAAGCATTTAGAACAGCTAGGCTTCTCTACCGTTGTCTTTTGCTTTTATACATGCAAAACTCATGTTTCTGAGTAGATTTTACCTATAAAAAGGTTGTTACTTCTTCGTTATTGTCACAAGACAGAAGCTCTTTTAGCACAGAACAGTCTCCATCAGCCTCTTTCCTCTCCTAATTTTTCAAACTCTCTATAAGCTTGAGCTATAATGGAGCATAAGAAAGAGATTCCAACTCACAGCAGCAATGAAATCAACAAGGGGAGTGATGCAAAGAAGAAAGGGAGTGCCGGGAGGCAAGGGATGACAGAGGATGAGGGAGGAGACATCAATGGCCTGGCAGAAAATTTCATCAAGAACTTCCGTGATAGGCTGAAAATTCAGCGCGACGATTCAATGAAGCACTATACGAAGATAGTGGCACGCGGGGCTTACCATGCTTGCTGTTGAAGTATATGAAATGTTGTTGCAGCTTGCAATGCATCAGTATTAGTAGATGATAATAACCTATGGAGATGAAATAATCCCCAGCTCTAAATGTAATAGACTTCACACCGTTATAATGACAAGTGGTATTTGGTAGACTTCACATCTTTGATCTAAACCAGCACATAATAGAAAGGTAATGGCGAGACTGCAAGGATAAACTGACCAGTTTCATGATCAGTAAATTTCTAGAAGGCTAACAACACACAGTACAGATGTTGATGGCGTGCATCAGATCCATCTTTAAAGTAACAAAACAAATGGGTAGCATAGTTGATCCACAGCGATTGAGATGTAATCAAAGTATACATTGACTAGTTCGAGATAACCCCATGTACACTCACAAAGCATACCAAAGATTACATGCTACAAGGAAAGATCCCACGACAAGGGACTTGGCCCTGGAAAATGACTTAGATTTACAAGTATCTGCCCTCCCTTCATAAATGTAAGGAAATGAACGCATCTATCACTGAAACCAACAGTGAACTGTTCTTTCTTCGTAGTTGTCCACGTTGCACACCACACAAAGGCACCACCAATTCCTGTATCAATCTTAGATGTGAATCATGATTCTGTTCATCCATATCATTGGATAGTTTAAGCTCGTCCAGTTTCACTTCCAAATCTCACCTAATGTTGTGAGAACATCAGAACCATACCCAAGACAGATTACTGTTGATTCAACCTTGGCAGGAGTATAAATAGCAGAACATTAACGGAGTACAGGCAGCTTTCTGGTTTAGAAAGAGCAGACACTAATGATCAGTGAACCGCGTTTGTGATGATCTATCATTATAAATTGAAGGAAATGCTGAACGTCTACAACGAGCTAAAGCAAAAATGCATCTGGTTCTCATGCTTGAAGCACCTGACAGTGCACAATGTGACTTTTCAAACCACCTCGGCCAGCTATACTTGACCATAAATTTGTAACAAGGGTCCTGAGATGACCTCTCCCGGCTATATTCTCCCAGAGGTGAGGGTTACTCTCTACATGTTTGTCAGGACTTGAAACATCAACCAGGCTAACACTCATGTTGTTCCGCACAATGCAAAGCTTCCCATTGAGAGGAACGAGAGCAGCAGCCTCCAAAGCATGAGAACTCCCAAGATGGAGCTTACTATCTATAAATTTGTTCCATGTATCTGAGGCTTCATCATAAACCCTAAGCTTGCAGCCATCCCGGCAATCCAATGCATAGAGACGTCCATCTAAACTGATACTAGGATTGCGCCAACCAGCAACCATTCCATCGTTGATTGGGGTCCAGGTACTAGTTTCTGGATCATAGGCTTCACTCATCACCTCACGGTGGGATCCGAGGCCTTTTAGAAACCACTTTCCATCATAAACCACCCCTATGAAAGGCACCATAGCCGTGCTCATATCTGAAATAAAGCTCCACCGGTTCTTGTTAGGGTCATAAACCTCAGCTGAGCGAAGAGTCCTTTGGATTCCTTCACACTCTCCACCAGCCACATATAGGCAGTTATTTATGACGCAAGAACCAAAGAAATGACGCTTACGAAGCATATCCGGTGCCCTGTGCCATTTATTTGTCCGGGCACTGTAGAAAATGACTCGCCTCATGGACCCCCTGAGCGGATCCTTTCCTCCAAACAAGTATAGGTGGCAACTACTTAGGACAGCACAACCAAAACCAAGGGCCCCGGAATATTCACGAGGAACTGGTGGAAGTGGTTGCCAGATCTGATGGACAGGATCAAAAGCATTCCATGAGATCTTTCCATCACGGTCTCTCTTGATGACATAAACCCATTCCTCTGCCATTCCAAGACTTTTCCTAAGAGAATAAAAGAAATTACCAGCAAGGAGCCGGTACCATCTCTTGCAAACTAGACGGAGCTTTCGATGTTCAGCTCGGGGAACTCGAATCAGACATGCAATGGCCAGATCATCAGGAAGACCAGGCAGAAGTGGTGGCTGGACACGGGTCCTCTCTCTGCGTGTGGTTTTGCTCTTGTGTGCATTAGGATTGATATCAGGCTGGATACATAGTTTTGATCCTGGGACAAACTTCCTTGCCTCAGCAACTGTTTTTAAACCAGAATCTACTTTGCAATAACATGATACAGAATCAACCTGCAAAGCAGTCCATGTAAGAATGCAAGAAAGTTTCACATATGATCACATTCTGCAGAGATATATGTCATTATTTCTGCTTACATGATTAGACTTGCTAACACAATAAAAATAATGGATGTAATCATTCGACAAATTGGAAAAGTGTGTAATTTACTTAACAACAAAAGGTCGTACCAAAGATCACATTACAAACATCTTTTAATCGCATCAGCATAAGAAAAGTCTCAGTGAAAGAATTGTAATATTAAAGCACGTGAGGAAACAAAAGGTGGTTAACATGAGGAAAAAGAATTTTTGCTTTATCTTCAGTTCTCCTTCCCGATCCAGGATACAAGGTTGTAGATCACCACAGACATTTGTCTTTGAAAGATATAATTCAATCCATCTCCGGTAAATCTTAATCCCAAACCAGATAGGCTTAAGTGTAATCTCAATCCTATTCTTCAATTGTTATGTCCCTTATACAGCCAATTGTTATGTGGATTGATGGGATACTAAATCAATCAAACTTTTCATCTGAGAAGTTCAAGCATTGATATTTTTGTACGGCTAGATCTTGTATGGAGCCCTTTCAAGTGAGACATTATTCAGGCCTAGAAAGGATGTGGCTCTTGTTCATTCTTTCCCATTCTAAAAATAAATTAATTGATCTGGATAGAGATAAAATTGCATCAAAGATTAAGAGTATAAATTTGGTCATCAACAACCAAAGACACGTTATGTTGGCTTTCTGATAAACATTATTGTCCTTGAAGCATGACCTGAGTTCAAGACAGTGTCTCGTTGACATCTTCAAGCATGGAACAATTTAGCAAGTACGTGAAGCTAGACCCATAGCTAGTCCACAAATTATTCAAACATTGGAAAGAGCTCAGACAAGGCACCATTTTCTCAAAATTTTCGCTCAAAACCAATCCAAACACCAACAAATTGTACTTTCTACCTGACACATCTTTCAAAACCGTCATTCAAAACTTAAAAGCAACATTTCAACGCTCAATACAGAATTAATCATTTTGCACAACAATCTTAATACAAAACGCCTGAGTTAATAAAAGAGGGATGGCATAGACACCCAAAATTGATTAGGGAACCCAAGTCACAAAAGTCAGAAGTGGGAGAGCATTCCCAACTATAACGCTTGTAAAATTCAACATTCTCCAAATAGACAAAAACCCATTAACCAAAAACTGCAAGCAAGCAACCAGATTCTAAACCACGCATGCCCACCAAGAACCCCAAAAAATTTGCTCCAGATCACAAAATTAACAAGCCATCCTATCCGGGTATCTTCAAAACACCATAAAAACAAAAACCCAGCAACCAAAATGCAAACACAGACAGAAGCAACCAATTACGAAACATCAAAATCCACATAATCCCCTCAAAGTCTCCACATTTATCACCAAATTCACCAACTGGGCATCTTAAAAATCTCATTAATTCCTCAAAACAACAAAAATAAACCAATAAAAAATACATTAAGAAGATCAAGTGAGCTTACTAGTGGAGCTTGAACTCTAAACCCTCTTGGACCATTTGATGACGCATGATGTTCCATCTTTTGCATCAGAGATTCATAGAAAGATTAGAGCTTTAAAGAAAAGAGAGCTCCTTTATGAGACCAAACAGATCAAGAAAACCAAAATTGAGAGATTCGAGAGTCAAATCTGACACCAAACAAAGAAAACAAGGAGCTTTGTGTTTTGTTGCTGATATTGTTGTCTTTTTTTACCCTCTAACAAATGCAAACAAAAAACAGGCTACAAACTTTGTTGTATCCAACAAAACATGAGAGCAACTCTCTCTCTCTCTCAAAAACTCTCTCTCTCTCTCTCTCTCTCTCAGACCTCAGTTAGAGTTTGTTTCTCTTACTTACATTAGCAGCTGGTCCCATCGGGTTCAACAACTTCTTTAATGTACATGGGTTTTGAGACTATTGTCTTAACAAAGAGTTTATTTTCCATTTTTATTTAATGAAAATAATTTGTTTTCTTTATTTTTTAATATTTCTTTTAAATTTTACATATTTTAGGAAAGTTTTCATATTCCAAATTAAATAACTTTCCAATCAACTCTAAATATATTTATAGAAACAAAAATACTAAAAAATATTTAGAAAAAATTGAAGAAAATTATGAGTTATTAGTTCATGGTAAGTTTCATTCATACAAAACTTATATTTACCCCTAATTTATTTCATGTTTAGCTTTATTTCACTAAAAAAAATTACCTTTTTACATATATATTTTCAATTTAAAGTCTAGATGGTCAAATGAGAAACAAATTTACTTATCATTTATAGTCAAGTTTGACAAAAACTTCAGGTGCTTATTTATTTATTGTTGTTAGATTTCAAAGGCTTCAATTTTTCAGCTCTCAAAGAAAGATAGAGAGAGAGGGGGAGAGAGAGAGAGAGAGAGAGAGAGAGAGAGAGGACAAAGGGCAGTCAGTGGGGCCTTGTTATTGCTTACTCAATCACTAACTACATGTATGGGTCAAACCCCATTATAAGGGGCACAGTTCTTTGATGGTATGGGAATTGGGATCCATCATTCTCAATGGATTAATGGAGGAATCATGTATCTTTTTAGATTTTTTTATTTTTTTTTTCAAATCAATACCCCATCTACCCAAAGTCTACACTAATGGTATAGAGCACCTTGTTATTGCTTTTTTATTTATGAGGCCAATTAGTTAGTGTATCTTCATCCACCAGACAACAATACTCATTTAAAAAAAAAAAAAAATTATTAAACTCTTGCCGATTCTTTCAAACCAAGACTAGTTTATAAATTCACCTGGTTAAACTAAAACAGTATTGTTTTAATATTTTTTTAAAAAATAATTAAAATAACATTGTTTTGAAGAATTAAAAAAAAATAGATTTTGAAAAGGTCAATTTAAGCTATATTTATATATCGAGTTGAGCTAGTTTTAATAACAGTAAAAAAAAAGTTTCACTTTAATTTAAATTTAAATTTTACTTTATTCACTTTAATTCATGAAAAAGTTGGATTTAGGGTAAAAAAAGTTTGACCAGGAGGTCAGCAGAATATACATGTATAATAAAAAGGCAAAAATACTATTTACTACTTCTTATACAGGATAACTTTGCAGATCCATGTCAAAAAAGGCAGCAAGAAATGATGATGAAAATTTAACTATAGAATGTGCAAGGAATGTGTGTGTGTGTGTGAGAGAGGGAGAGAGATTTCAAATGGATTATTGAAAGTGCTTCCTTACCAACCCTAAAAGACCCTTCAAAGTTCAACCCAAAGAAATATTTCCATGAGGTGTGGTTTTTAATCTTTCCCTCGAGTATGGAGACTCCCCAATATTTCTTCTATAAAAATCAATGGCTGGCATTATACGAGTGGCTAAAAATGGCTTGAGAAAAACATTCTTTTTAACATTATTTTAAAACCTGAAAAGGCTTGAAGAGTTGATCCAAATCTTAACTGATCAGGAGTTTAAATTGGTTTAGATTAGAAAAAAATTTAATTAACTCGATTATAAATTTAGGTTGACTCAATTGACATGACTTGATTATATCAAAACTTGTCCGATTAACTCGTTGATTTTTCAAGAAAATTGATCAAAATATGTTGTTTTAATATTTTTAAAAAGAAAAATTTTAAATCAATCCAAACTAACCATCCAAACTTCTAACCCAGATTTTATCCCGGGTAGATTTTCAAATAGAGTTTTAAAATTATGTTTTTTTAAGGTATAACAAATTCTTCCATCAACCTTGTCATCAATTGCTTATAAGCAAATGCATTAGTGATGTGTAATCATCTTTCAACACTTGTCAGCACATCTTATTGAAATCTTTAACTTGGGTCTACTGGTTTTGATATATAGCATGTTTTTTAGTGTAGTAAAGAAAATAGGGGTTAAATTTAGCACAAATTAATCCAGAAATAGGATCCAGGGGAGCAGTTGAAACTTATCACAGGGCCATTTCCATTAGAGAGAGCACTTGGCATGCTGTTCTTTGTAGTCATCGTCATTAGCTCATGGAACCTCTCATATTAATCATTTCTTAATCTAAGTTAGATGAAGAAGAGGTCATGGTCTTGCCACACCACATGGAGTTTCTTCTAGTCCATTCTAGATCCCATAGATATGTTAATTACAGAGTGAAAACAAATATTTTTTATAAGGTTATTATTAGGTTGAATATGAAAGAAATTTGACATTATGCTGCTTTCATTGTGTTTTGTCAATTTATCACTCGTAGTTGATCGATCGGTTCATACTTTGCCTAATTGTGGGCTTCGATTTGCTCAGCATTGATCACTTGCAATGGTGTCATAATCAAACTAACATATAATTTCATGCCCCCTTTGACCATATCCTAACATGGAGCATGGGATAGGAAGCATGTATATTGGTATTAAGTAGTTAGGTGTTGTGCACTACTTATGGGTTAATTTTTTTTTACAGCATAAAATATATCAAAATGATGTAAATAATTTTTTAAAAAAGATCTAATATTCTAGTAATTGACTCAAATAAGTTTAATAAATTCGATTAATTTAATAATATGATTAGAAAATAAAATATCAACAATAAATCAAGTGAGAAAAACAACAATGATTTAATGCAACTTGTCATTATTATGGAAATATATTTTCATAATTTTGCTAAAACATCTCAATGATCTTATTTATTAACAAAGTATAAATTATAAATTAAACGAGAATAGGATAATTTCATAGAAATAAAAACAAAAAAAATATGAACCTAAAAAAAAAAGACAAAAAAATATCAATTATTGTTAACTTTTTAAACCGTGACCTCGTTTATAATACCCAAAGTATTATACATGAAGAAATCATGAGGGTTAGAATTACACCAAAAAAAACAACACAAAAATAAAAATAAACACAATAAAAATAATGAGGGTTAAAATTGTCATAAAAATAAATCAAGGGGCAATAATAAATTTTAAATTTGAGAGTTAAATTGAAAAGAATAGAAACACTAACTAACAAATGGACAAAAATAAAAAGAACAAAGACCAAAATAAAAAACAAAAAATACACCATAAACTTTGATTAAATGATAGAATAAAAAAATAAAAATTTTTATAAAAGGTTCAAGAAAAAAAAATAAAAATTACAAAAAAAAATCACTACTCCAATCTACCGTATATCATGAGAGGGTGCACAATAATTTCAAAAAACTGGTATTTTTTAGTATATCATATAATAGTTCTTCATACTTCATATCATCCACTAAATTAAAATGATTTACAAGATAGTAATTAAATGATTCTATAATATTCGGCGAAACTCAATCAAATAAAAATCGGACTTGTAAAAAATATAGGATGATATTTATTCGTTTTTCAACTTATTTCAAATGCAAATTCACACAAGTGAAGTGGAAATTTCATATCTTGTTTAATCACTCAAGTATACCAAACCCTAACCCTACCTTAAGGTGAGAAGGATAGTGAAGAATGATGTGATCATGTACATATGCAGGTGTACTTGCCCTTTTGTGCCTACATGTCAAGAAGATAATAAATAAAAGAAATCCACCTGCAAGTTGAATGGCATCTGTATTTTTACGTGACAAAGTTTCGAGGGGTCGGTCTCCTTCCTTTTTCTCCTAAAAACCAAAACTACAACCGCTCCATCTTCTCTGTTTTGGACCCATCTTACACCCATGACA
>Ga0325403_1003507_pt1 | contig 14343 bp, 8 predicted proteins | sample PopdelMetagenome_19_FD_205665 | JGI IMG/M metagenome (GOLD analysis project Ga0325403, IMG submission 205665) | Populus deltoides microbial communities from Bellville, Georgia, United States - Xylem-PdKOR-R4 | ecosystem: Host-associated > Plants > Phyllosphere > Stem > Wood/Secondary xylem...
ATTATATAATATGAGTGTGTGTGCTATGCACAATGATTACATGCTACACAGCCAAGGCTTTGCAACCTATTTATAAATAAAAATATACAAGTTGCAAGGCACAACCATGATCCCTATTTTTTTAAGATATAGTGACACACTTTCTCCCCCCATGTTCTCCATGAACTTCGTGGCCTATTTTTCACCAAGTAGTAGGCAGTTGAGATCACAAGTTTTTGTTATTGCCGCAAAATCAAAACTTATAATTCTTGAATTCGGTACTTGAGAAAAATCACAACTTAGATTTACTAAATTGGTTGTTTTTATTAGTGTGTGTTTTTTTTATTGAAAACTTGATTTTAGGTTTCATATTAGTTTTTATTTCATTTCAAGTATGATCAGTGTGCAATGTTTTTGTTTGCATTCCAATTGTTTAAGTCTACACTTAGTTTTAGATTTTGTTAAGTCATTCTTGAATTTTTTTTTCAATTTGTTCTTTCATTTTCACATTTATTTTTATTTTTTATTTCATATTCATTTCTTAATTCACTTTTATTTTTGTTTTCTTCATTCTTAACTATCTTGTTCTTACATTCTAATTGTTGAAAGTTACTAAACTTAAATTTTCTATTGTTGTGTTTAGCTTCCCTAAAGAATTAAAGAGGAAAACACAAAAAGTGGGACTATTATCGTGAAAACCAAAAATATGAGTGAAACACGAAGGGAGTGACTTATTATTGAGTGTAAACATATAAGGAAGTGTGTCAGATATTTTTTATTACTAACATAAAATTTTGAATTTGACAATGTATTTAAAAGAATAGGAATCACTTAAGAAGAAGAATAAGAACATGTTCTTTCTATTATGAGAAATGTAATAACAATTAAGAGGATGAATGTGATGTTTGGTAAGGTGCAAAACCAAATAGAAAGACATGAGGCCATGATTACAAGTTTGTGAAATGGGTAATCTCAAAGGGTTCCTAATGTCAAAAGACTAAAAAGATATGCTACTACACCTATGGATAAGTTAGTTGATAATAATGAAGATGAAGAAGTCAAATATTTAATTATACATCATTCATCTAAGGTGAAAGATTTTGGGAACATAAAAATCATGATGATAAGGGATTTTAACAATTTGGATTTTAGCTATAGACGAGTAGGAAGAGATATAGGTTACATGATGTATTGGAGAAAAATTCAGAATGTATTAAAATGCAAATTCTAAAATTTTATGAGAGGAATGATCCCGAAGCATATTTAGAATAAGAGAAGAAAGCGAAGTTGATCTTTGATTGTCATAATTTTTGCACGTGTGCAACGTCGCGACGATGTGTCCACTCTTATAGGTTTGAAGTAATCAGGAAAATGGAGCAGACAAGAAATTCTTGTATTTTATCCATGAAAAGTGAGAATGAGAGTTGCCACCGAGTATTCTTGTCAATAGGAACCCTAAGGTAAGTTGCATCATTTAATTGTATGATAAAAAAACTAAGGTCTTGTTGTGTTTTTTAATTGTTGGTTTGTGGCTTAAGAAAAGTCATACTCCGTAAGAAGACCCTTATCTTATCAGGTAAAAGTCTATCCGTTTTAATGTCTATATAAAAGAAACTACCTTTTTAATATCAGGAATACGTTTTACGTATAAATTCGTAATCCCAGATACTAAGAGAAAACAAAATATTTTTTGGGTGTTTTTTGAAATATTGATCTAGCTCTCATGGCTTTAATAAACATGTTATAAAAGAAAAAATGCATGCTAAAATATATTTAAATTTTTTTTTCTATATGAAAATACAATATGATTTTTTTTTAATCTTTGAGAGACTTGGTCGTATGCATGAAAACAAGACATTTTTGTTTTATAATTTTTTGCAAAGTTTCAATGAAAATCAGGTATTTTAATATAAGACTTGTATCTTTATGGTATAAAAATACAAACCAATATTAAGTGAAATTGATAAAACAATATGTGGGAAAATCATAAAAAAAAATTAAAAGGATTTTTTTTCAGAACCTTTTGGACTGGGCCGGACCCAGCCCAACAATTTTAGTCTGGGCTGGCACTGCCCAGCTTAGTGAACAATGGAGAACTCTGCACAATTCAAGCAGAACATTGAAGGATGTTACTGGAGAAGAAGAAAAGGAGGAGGAAGAGAAGCGAGCCTGCGGTGAGGTGCTATCTTTCATGGTGGCGATGTTGTGGCGGCATACGGTGGTTCTAAACAACGGTCCTCCTCTTTTCTCCTGTTTCTGCATTGCCTTTTCTTTTTGTTTCTGATCCCCCACTTCTCTATTTCTTCTTATATTTCTAACGGTGGTGGTGGTGTTGTCGATGGTGGCTCAGGGTAGTTTTTCTAGCGGCAACGAAGGTAGTCAAGCTGGTGGTGAAGGTTTTGGCAGCTGGAGGTTGCGGTGGAGAAAGAGAGAGAGGAGAGAGGTTTGGCTGGCAGCAGAAATGAGGGGGGAGGCTGGTTTTTTTGTCAATTTTGGACCCAATTCTCCCCACCTTTGGATCATGAAAATCAAATTTCTTTATAGGCGATGGAAGAGGGATACTTTGTCTCTTCTAATGCCAAATCCCGGCCCTTGGCTCGACCTGAAAGCATCCCAACCATTGGTTCAAAGTAGCAATGATAAACTGTCAGTTTTGTACAGGGAAATGACTGGTCGAGTGACCACTTTGGGGTAGTGCCACCGCTTCTGAAGTTTAGATAAGCCCGAACGATTTACACTAACGTGTAGTTAGGTGTCACGAGATGGTTTGCATGTAAGTTTCGTCCAATTTGGTGAAAAAATGAGGCATCAAATGCCTTTGAAAGGAGGCCCTTCGAGCAGTCTCTCTGAAGAAAAAGATGAACAATCATCTTCCAAACGACGCCATTTTGGCCAATTATGCCTTATTCCTTCGATTTGTGACTTATTTCAAATTACACCTCTGGTTGGCTTCAAACTTTCAATTTTGTTCAATTTTACCCCCTGACATACTTCATTTCAAGCCCTATATTTTAGCGCCTTTTTCCCTTTAGTACTTGGTTTTAGATTTATGCGATTTGACCCTCAATTGATCAATAAACTTTCAATTTCTTCAAGTTAACCTTTGATTCGGTCAATTTTGGTCCCTCTATTTACGCACCTTTTCCAGTTTGGTCCTTGGTTTCAGATTTTTTCAATCAAGTTTCTAATTGGCTATCAAACTTCAATATTTATGCAATTAAGCCCCTGATTTGACCAAACAACTCTTAAAAATTGTAATTTGACCCTGAACTTTAATTTCTTCCAATTAAAGCCCAAATTGACTTACAAATCAATTTCTCTTGCAATAAAACCCTTTATAAATTCAATTAAACCTCCAATAAAATTTAATTCAGTCTATAAATATTTGTTTTCTTGACATTTTCTTCTTCAAATTGAATTTTGTTTGTCAACAAGGCTCTTTATTAGTCAAAAATATATTGTTAAATTTTAATCTTTGTATTTTTTAACCTCCTCAACCAATTTCTAGCTACTTTTTAGGTGCTCTAGCCTCCTCTTCTCACTGCTATTATTATTTTTGGATTTCTTTCGATTATATCTTTTTTTTAATTTTTGTTTTGGAAGAGAAAGGCAATTTTGGGGAATAACCCAAAAATAAGTTATGACAATAATTATTCAGAAGAGAAAAATATAAAATATTTTGTAGTTGAATTTACTAATTATGTTATAATTTGATGGGATTAACTTATTTTGAGTAGGAAAAGAAATTATGAATGGCCTACTGACACATGGGATAAAATGAAGACAATCACGAAAAAGAGATTTATGTTGGAACATAATTATTTAGATTTATATCAAAAGTTACAAAGTTTAACTCAGGTTTCTAAAAGTATAGAGGATTACCATAAGAATATGGAAGTAACTATGATTCTGTAAAATGTAAAGAAGGATCAAGAAGCTACCATGACTAAGTTTATGAATGGTTTAAACAATGGGATAATGAATGTGATGGAGTTAAAAAATATGATGCATATGGCTATAAAGATGGAATGATAACTTAGGAGGAATGGCAATACTTTGCAAGTTTAGAATCTTGGTTCCTTTTTGACATGGAGACTAAATTATAGGAAAGAGAGGGCTTATAAAACCAAGCTGAATATAGGAGCTAAAACTGACCCACCAAAAAGAAAAAAAGAAGTCTTCATTGATATTAAAAGTAAATTTGATACTTAAACAACTCATAATCATGATAATAAGTATTTTATATATATGGAAATATGTCATATAATGTCTTAATGTCTAAACAAGATAATTATGATTTTACATGATCATAGGGAGATTATATCCAAAAGTGATAGCAATGATGAGGAGATGCCACCACTTGAGGATGCTAGTGCTGGAGATACAAAATATTTGGTTAAGGGTGAACACTTGTGATTAGACGAGCATTAAATGTGCAGATTAAAAGGATGATTTAAAGCAACAAATGGAGAATATATTCATAAGAGATGTCATATCAATAATAAGGTAAGTAGTATGATTATAGATGATGCAAGTTATGCTAATATTGTTAATACTACACTTGTTAGGAAGTTAAATTTGAATACAACAAAGCATTATAAACCTTATAGACTTTAGTGGTTGAATGAATGTGGTGATGTGAAGGCTAATAAATAGTTTTTGTTTTTGTTTTTTATTGGGAGACATAGTGATGAAGTCTTGTGTGGTGTAGTTCTTATGTATATGAGTCATTTGTTATTAGAGGGGTTGAGATAGTTTGATAAGAAGGTTGAAAATGATGGGTTTAGAAATAAATATTCTTTTGTAAAAGATGGAAAATCTATCACTCTTGTATCATTATCACCAAAATAGGTTTACGAGGACTAATTGAAATTGAAAAAAGAAACTGAGGTTAGGGGAGTGAAAATTCAATGAATGTTAGATTTGACTAAGAGAGAAAAGAATAGAGAGTTGGTTGATAGTTGAGAAAGAAAGAGAGAAGGGAAATAAGAACCGAGAAAAGAGTGTTAAGGAAAAAATAAAAAGCATAAAAGTTGTTATGCAAAAAAAAATGTTATTAATAATTTATATATACTAAGAATAATATACAAATTTGTGTTGTTTTTTCTTTGTTTCAAGATTATGAGGATGTATTGCAAATTTATGGTGTTTCTAATGGTAAAGTATATGTTTTGGCTAGTTTTGATATTTTTATGAATGGTTTGCCAAATATTTTTGTATGTTATTCACCATTTACTAAAATTATTAGGAAAACTATTGGTCTTATAACTATATATTTAGAGCTAATAAAGGCCATAGATGTGTTATATTTGACCTAGGTGATTTGGTTTTGGTGTATATAAGGAAGGAAAAATTTCCAGCTCATAGGAGATTTAAATTGCAACCTAGAGAAGATGGTTCATTTCAAGTCCTTGAATGAATCAACGACAATGCATATAAAATGGATCTTTTAAGTGGGTATAATATTAATACTACTTTTAATGTTTATAATCTTTTTCTATTTGATGTAGGTAACAATTTAAGGTCAAATCTTTTTATGAGAGAGGAAATAATTAGAATTATAAGGAAACATTGCATATAACGATTAGGCCAATTACAAAGTCAGAAGTCAAGAGAATTAAAGAAGCACTTAATGGGTTTATTCAAAGTATTTGAGCTAATTCAAGTTTGAAGATTACAATAAAGGTTATTTGTTTCTGTAAGGTTTTTGGTTCTCTTACAAAGACAAGTATTTTTTATTTGGGCTACAGAATAAAGACTACAACATGAAATTCTTTATTTGTTAAATATTCAACTGGCAATTTAAGATTAATTAATTGGCAAGGTTCTCATGTTGGGAAAGGACAACATATAGGCAATATAAGAAGAATTAATTTTATAATCAATAGGTTTTTTTCCTACATTAATTAATTTTACATAGTCGACAAGTTTTGGATTTTTAATAGCACAAGTACAGCAAGAGAACAACTATTTAATTCTATAGAATCAAAGTTAGTTAAGACTTTCCAAATGGTACAAACTTCAGCTATCTTATGTAAGAGAGATTATTTAGGCTAAAAGTTTTTAAGGACATATGATAGTTTGTTTAATTATTTTAGTTTTAAATATTTGTTATTTATTTTAGAAGCCTAAAGTTATTTTTTTAAATTGGATTTTAATGTCATCTCATTAGTTTGTTAAGGTTTGTTTATTTTGTAAACTATAAATAACTTGTTTGAAGGGTTAAACAAAAAAAAACTTGGATTATTTTCATAATAATATTTTGTATGTGGCAAAGTAGCTCATACTCTTGGTTCTTCATTGAATACTTCAAAACTTATCCAAGATTAACTATTTTTGTGGCATTCATATTTATACTTCTAGTTCTTGATTATCTATAATCAACGGGTTAGGAGTCATTCATTCAATAACTTTAGTTCTTTGATTCAAAATAATCATTGTGTTGAGTTTTTATCTTCAATTTGATTTTATCTTTCTTGGGTTGTTTTTATCTTGTTTGTGGGTTTAAGGGTTCTTACCCTTCAGGTTCACATCATAACATATAAATTGTAATTTCTCAAAGTACAACAGGAAAGTAAAAACGTGATTAAACTATAAGATGCCTTTTTTAATTATCCAAATAAAATATAAAATTCATGAATAAATAGTAACTCATTTCTGAAAATGAATTCTTACACACTTGAATACATAAAAACACGACATAATAATTTTACACACTTGGTATTTTCTTTTTCTAGCTTGGGTTTCTTTATTTCTTTCTTTTCCCCCCTATTTATAGGTAAGGATGAAGATTCTTACTTTGATCATGACCATTGATTTTCTTAGGTCATTCTTAATCATCCACAATGATTGTACCCTTTGGAAAAATATGCTTGAGTTGACATTTTTGCACCAGTGTTTCAATGAATTTAAAGAGTTAAAGCACGTGTTTTTTAGTTGAACATAAAGTACATATACAAAGAAGAAGATGACTTGTTTTTTGGCCTTTTTCAATGGCGTGGGAGAGAGAGATGAATGCCTCCAAAAACCTGAAGAAAAGTTGTAAATCGTGCTAGAGAAGAAAATGTACTTTTTTTACCATACACCAAAATAACATTGTTTCAATTCATTGGCTTTATTTTTAAAATGACGTTGTTTTGATTAAAAGGGAGTTTTTGTTTTTTCAACACAGCCCTCCAAGTTTTCTGCCTTTTCCATTTAGATCCTTGAATTTTTTATTTTTTTTTTATTTTCATTCAATTTTGACCTTTTTCTCAATAATTCTTTCAATTTAGTCATTAATTAATAAAAAAAATCCATCAATATTAGCACATTTTCCAATTCAGTCACTGGCTTTCTAATTTTCAATTTTTAGCTAATTTCAACCCTTTTCTTTAAATGTTTTTCTCAATTTCATCCATGATTGCATTAAAAAAAGCCTTTTAATTTTGACACTTTTTTCATTTCGGTTATTGGCTTTTTAAATTTTGATTTCTAGTAAATATCACTCATTTCCACCCAATTTCATCATAATTCCATCCTCTTATTGCATATTTCTTATCCTTAACCTTCATGTCTTTTCCAATTTGATCCTTAGCCTTCTAATTTTTTATTTTTGGCCAATTTTAGCCTTTTGTCTCAATTTCTTCACAATTTTATCCCTAATGACATTTTCTTATCCTTTAACTTCCCTATTTCTTTTAATTTGGTCATTGGATTTCTAATCTTTAATTTTTCACAAATTTCAATCATTTTTCTTTTATTTGTTTTATTAATTTCACCCCTGATTGCATTAAAATGCCCACAAGCTTTTATGTCTTTTCCAATACAATTTTTTGCTTTCTAATTTTCAATTATCTTACCAATTTCAACCATTTTCTCAATCTTTCTTCACAATTAACCTCCTAATTGCTTCTTTTTTTTCTCAATTGTTTTCTTTTTTTACCACTTTTTTTGTTTTTTTATTTTCCTTCTTTCTTTTTCAACTGCATATTTTATAAGGAAATTTTGACTAAGAAACTTTTTTTTCTTTGATATTTTTTTTCTTTTGGTTTTTTTAGGGGGTAAGAATTGAGTTATAACAATAAACACTAATTGTAATCTCAAAACATACAAAGATAATCTGGTTGAAACCTTATTTGAATAAAAACAAATCTAGAAGAGTAAAATTATAAGTGTTGTTGTTTTCATGAGCTTAAAAAAGAGAGGATAAGTCATAGGGAACTCTTCTCTAATATCATTAAACTCGACCTAGCGAGTCAACCTTGAAATCTTCTGACTTGATTTTTTACATAGCTTGAGTAAAATTATAAGTGGTGTTGTTTTCGTGAGCTTAAAAAAATGATAGGTCATAGGGAACTCTTTTCCAATATCATTAAACTCGACCTAGCGAGTCAACCTTGAAATTTCCTGACTTGATTTTTTATGTAGTCTGAGAAACAATCACCTCTAATCAACCTAGGTTTAACACAAAAATCACGAATTGGGTCTTGGGCACGATAATAATGCACTAACTAGGTCTGTCAGCTACTGTTTTTCTTTTCCTTGCCCTTATTCTCTTCCCGGTTTGCCTTACATTAGGTCTAGGTCGAACGGAATTCAATCCTAAATTGAAGAGTTATTAGATAATTAATGACCAAATTAAAAAAAAAAAACTTAAACTATGATAAGATGAATTCAGGGCTCATTTAAATGGTTTTTATACAATCATGGACCAAATTTAATTAAGTGTAAAAAAATAATAGGTGCGTGGAGAACAAGTGGCAGCATATAAGAAGTCCTGCCATGTTATTGTGGCGCGTGCAACATCATTCAACCTTTAAAAATGTTTTTCTTTGATGTCTGTAGATGTGTCTCAGTAGTCTTTTCATTAGAGGAGGTGTGTGTCGATATTTTTTATGCATGAAACTAATTTTCCTTCTTTTCTTCTTTTTTTTTTCCCTCCTCCCTATGAATTCCACAACTTTTTTTGTTTATTTTCTTCAACTGATGTTTTTCTAGTTGTCAATTATAGTCTTTTGAGTTCTAATCTTTCAAAAAAATAACAAAAAGTTTGAATAATATTGCGCAAGATCAAGTTCGAGTCAAATGGCAGATTTGTATGTACCCCTGAAATCTAACATCGAGTTCAAATAATATTCCATCATCTAGCTTCCAGTACATTGTACAGGAAAAGCCTAAGTGCAATCTCTAGTCTGTAATCGAGTTTCAAATGCCCTGTGGACTTCGATGGGCTGGCTTTCCAAGCAAGAGATCAAAGCATACCGAAGCCTTTTACTCTTTCACAGCGCACGGGCCTTCAAAATCAACCCAGTTGCTTTGACGCCAACCAACAAATTTTACTTGAATAAATTAGTAAGCAGATTCTTTTTTGCCTTCACAATTTGAATCTTCTAATTCTAGCCAGAGTCTATGGAGAGGGAGCTCCACCCTAATCAAAAAATGCTGAATCCTATTTGAAAAACACGGTTGCTTCACACTAAGAAAATATTTTTTTCTTGAATAATATAATGATATTTTTATTTTTTCACCTAAAAAAACTTAATATTGGTTTTCAAGGGTATTTAAGTCTTTTTAGATGGTCCATTTTTCATTATAAAATTGGCCGGGAATAAATAAATCTTTTCTCATTATAATTGTACAGTGAAACGATCAAAATATCATTAAAAACAAAAAAAAATTAAAACCTAGCGACAAAGGGTATTTTTTTTATTTTTATAATAGTTTTTTCTTCATTATAATATCAACCTAAATGAATTTGGTATTTTAAAAAATATTACAAATAATAAATAATTAAAATCCACAGTAAAACAATGAAAATACTCTTAAAAGCACAAAAAAAAATAAATCTTTTCTTTTATAATAGTTTTTTTAAGGCTTTATAATTCTCTTTATTTATTTTATTGAGTTATTCCAATCTCATGATTTATGCTATGAGTTTAACAAGATATTATTGGTTAGATCAACCTTAATTATTAAGGTTACATGTTTGTCATGCTAATTCGGGTCAACTAGAATTGTTTTTTTATATTTTTTTTTACCTCATTTTATTTTTTTGTATTGAATGGGCTTTGAATTGATAGACATCATTTGCCTCCTTTTGAAAAAAATATTTTTTTCTCAAGTTATTGTAATCACTTTTATTTTTAAGTTTGATATTGTTATTTTTTATTTTTTGTATAATTAATATAAACTCAGTATATTCAATCCACTCAGATGAATCACATATTTAAAAAAAAAACACTTACAACAATTAAATATTATTTTTTACACAAGAAAAAATAATCTAGCTCAGCAAAACACAAGCACCAAGGCTAGTCATTACTAATTCCTAGGACTAGTTATTTTTTTTAATTTTTTTCTACTACATGAAACACAAAATGTAAGCTTAAAGAAACCTGAACCCTTTAAGATGAAACCCATTGTTTTATTCATGCATTGCAAAGAAATGATGGTTAAGAGACTAAGTAAAGCTCAGGTTAGATGGAAAGAAATGAAATTTTCAGGTTAGATTTTTGTTGTGTAAGAAGTGTGTTCTTCACTAAATTGAAAAGATAAACCTGGTTTCGATTTGGGATGTCAGAGTGATACAATTAGTCTAAACGAGAGGACGGACTGTTACTAAATGGAATTGTGGTTATGAAATCACACCCACATCGATCACATTCCATGAACTGTACCTATCTAGATTTTGTTTTCTTGGTCGGTTATTTACAAAAAAAAATTTAAAGAAAGAGTCAAAAGGCACATCTATCAATATCATCCTCAATCTTAGGCTGAGTTCCATCAAAGCACGTCGACACACCATGTCCCAATAGTAACTTTCATGCTCTCTCTCTCATCTTTCGGATCACCACATGACCTTTTTCTTATCTTCCTCATATTACCCAATCTTTTGGCCTCTCAATCTCTCTAGAGAGCAATCTCAAATTGTTTGAGAATCTCTCGAAACAATCCACAAGAATGAAAAATAAAGAAACAACAGGAAAGCCAGGAGACAAGACGAACCCAATTATTATTTTTTCCATCTCTTTTGTCTTTTGCTGATCTTTTGTTTCTGGATTGTGGGTCTTTTCTTGTCTCTCTTATTGGATGGGGTCTCCTCCCCTTAAGATAAAAACAGTTTTAGTTCTTTCCTCACATCGTTGACGTTTCTTCTAACACAACAAAAATCTAAGTCCTTTTGCTCCCATTTTGGATTCTCTTTAATCTCTTTCTTTCTTCCAAGACATAACAAATTCTTACATGTAGTCTTTCTTTCAACGTTTTTGTGTTCACTCTTTATTCATTTTTGGTTGATCATAAAGTTGATGTCTTTGGCTATTGGATCTGCATCGAGTTCGAGAAACATGGAGTTTGACGACAATAACAAGACGATAGGAGGAGATAATAGTGGGGTTATGAAAACAAATGATGAGGATCATGATGGAGGAGAGAGGACAGAAAGGCAGATGAGTGAGAGTGAGACTTCTTTGTATGCAACTGATCACGAGGAGGAAGATGATGAGAGCGGAAGTAATAAAATTCAGCTAGGTCCACAGTACACCCTCAAAGAACAACTTGAAAAAGACAAGGTTTTTTTGTTTTCTTTAATTTTCTTTGCCGCCATTGCATTTTAAATTATGGAAATGTATTTGCTAATCCGTTTTTCATATGTTGGTGTGTGGATTTTGGAAGTTCAGGATGATGAGAGCTTGAGGAAATGGAAGGAGCAGCTTCTTGGGAGTGTGGATTTGAACACCATTGGAGGTACTCGCTAGCTGTCACGTATACTTTCTTTTCCCTATCTAAATTTTGTGAGTTTGTTCGATTCTGGGTTTTTTTTTAATTCTTCAAATAAATCCTGGTTTCTATTCGTTTTCATTATCATAATTGATGTTATGTGTTCATGCAAAGAATCTTGAAGTCCTTTCATTGTGTACATGCAAAATTCTTGCACCATATATTTTGTTAGCTAGCGGTGTAACAGAGAAAATTAATGATTAGGTATCTGCATGTATACACAGGCGATATATAGCTTCTTTTCTAATCATCTCCCCATTGCTTTTAGTAAATCTTGTTTTTCTTTTACTAATTGCAGAAACACTTGAACCAGATGTGAAATTTCTTAGCCTGTCAATCCTCTCTCCTGGCAGACCTGACATTGTACTTTCTATTCCTGAGAACGGGAGGCCCAGAGGCTTATGGTTTACATTGAAAGAAGGCAGTCCCTATAACCTGAAATTCTCCTTCCAAGTCAGCAATAACATTGTATCAGGCCTGAAATACACCAATACCGTCTGGAAAACAGGCATCAAGGGTGAGCTATCGACATCCTAACTCACGCCAAAACTCGAGTTTCAAACACTTGAATGTTTCCCCTTTATAATGGTTTTTATCAATTCAGTGGACAGCTCAAAAGAAATGCTTGGAACCTATAGTCCTCAGCCAGAGCCTTACACGCATATGAATGCACAAGAGACCACGCCCTCGGGCATTTTCGCTAGAGGATCATACTCGGCAAGGTCAAAGGTTAGTTCAATTCCCTCGTCTTTACTTTAAAGTTAAAAAATGTGCCAGAAGCTGTGAAAGAGTAATTCACTGCTACTAGCTAATTTTATGAATGGCATTCCCCTTAATTATAATCTTAATTCTTGACTTCATTGTGGGAATGTACTAAAGTTCATGGATTAAAAGTAAGCTGGCAATTCCCTTAAAGCAAACACAAGTCATTTCTTGCTCGATCGGGTGCTTTACATATATACTACCCTACCCTGTCTTTGAGTTGATATCTTATGTCTTCTTTGTTTTGTTTGCTGGGGAGTATTTTTTTGTGTTTGGAGAATATTGAAAATCAATTTATTTTCTTCGATGTCCTAATTTTATAATGAAGTCTATATGATTTAAAATGTGTGATTACAGTATAATATAACGATGTATTTTCTAACAATATTATCTAATTAAATTAAAGTATTACAAACACTAATACATCAAATTAATATATTTTTATATGAATATATCCTAATAAATTATTTCCTACATTAATGTATTAGTAACTTATTATTTTCTAATAACATTATGTTTCAAAGTATTTTCATTTCAGTCCTTGAATTGCAAATTGCTGCATATTACAACGTAGCATCTCCCCTTAACTTGTCCTAACTTTTTTTTTTTTTTAATTTCTTTGAACTTCCTCAGTTTCTTGATGATGATAACAAGTGCTACTTGGAGATCAACTACACCTTCGACATTCGAAAAGAATGGGCTGCTACTTAAATGATCAGCAGCAATTTTCCAACAAGCAATTCACACAATCGACCTTAATTAATTAATTAATTAATTTTCTTGACCTTCATTAGCTTCAAGCCTTCTTCCCTCTTCAGCCAATGTTTAATTGTTGTGCCTACTTCCATTAACTGCCTGTAATCATCTCTGTGGTCAGTTATCACAATAATATTTTGTTTAAGTTTTTTTACAGAATATTTTATTATTAAGCTATACGTGTCTTCTTCAATTCTTTTTTCTGGTATTAACAAAGTAGCTGGGACATACTTTCATGTCTCTCTCTCTCTTTCTTTTTTTTGGGGTAAATTTGAACTCTGATACGAGTATATTATTGAATGGATACTCATCTCCCTTTACTTTATTTATTTCCACTACAACATTATCCAGTTTTACCGGCGGACTCATTCCATCGGTGACAACAATGAAATCCGTCGGTGAAAATCATACCGACGGACTCACCAACGGAACACGTCCGTCGGTATAACAGTCGTCGGTAAATCCCATTTTCGTCGCTAATTCTATCGCAAATAAAAAAACCACTCACCGACGGAAACACCGACAGTAATACAGACGGATACGCGCGCGCCAAAAAAAAAGTTTCCCGTGGGAACATTACCGACGGAATAAATCCGTCGGTAATTTCAAGGGTAATTACCGACGTAATTATCGACGGATTTTCCGTCGGTAATTATGGCATGGCTTGTAATTTTGTTGAAACTCTCTGTGTAATACCGACGGATATTATCCGTCGGTAATGCCGTCTGCATTTAATCACTGACGGATATTATCTGTCGGTGATGCCGTCGGTAAAGATGGCATGGATGGTAATTGTTCGGCAAATCTCTGTTAAATACCGACGGATACTATCCGTCGGTAGGTATTTAAAATATATAAAAAAATTATTTATTAATTGTAAAAAACCTTAATAAACAAATAAAAATGCATTAAACATTAAAAAAGTAAAAGTAATAATATTCATTACAAATTTAATGTGTTTAAAAAACAAAATTAAACTAGAATAGTGGCGGAGCTGGAGGAGGAGGTGGAGGAGGAGGAGGCTGGTTGTTCCCGGGACCATACGGCCAAAAAGAAGCTGCACAAGTATCGTCACCCATCTTTGAT
>Ga0325403_1003508_pt1 | contig 14341 bp, 4 predicted proteins | sample PopdelMetagenome_19_FD_205665 | JGI IMG/M metagenome (GOLD analysis project Ga0325403, IMG submission 205665) | Populus deltoides microbial communities from Bellville, Georgia, United States - Xylem-PdKOR-R4 | ecosystem: Host-associated > Plants > Phyllosphere > Stem > Wood/Secondary xylem...
TGGCTGAGGATTTTCTTAGGAAACACAGATGTAAGACACCATAACCTTGAGCACACAAAAGAAAAAATTGTCCTTAATTAAAATGATGTATTGCCAGCTAAGAGTTAGGCTTAAGTTTTTTCTTGAAATGGAGAAGAGAGAATTAATTGCTAAACGAAGCTACAACATTCTGCATCAGAGATAATATATTAAACACAAAATGTATCAAATCTTAAGTTGATCCAACAAATTCATAATACTAATAGGGAGGCCACATGCCATTAAGAACGTGACAACAATAAATCTTTGTTAATAAAATATAATACTTCAAAAATCATTGTTAACTCCAGGCATTTAAATACTCAAATGGCAATTTGTATGAATATATTTTGAGAAAACATAAACCAGTCGAATAGAGCACAGCCAAAATGGTCAAGAGATGTGGATAATACACTTACCGCATTAGTTATGACATCAAATGAATTATCTTCAAATGGGAGTTTAGGGTTCAAATTTAAATCTTGCACAGCATATTCAGTCAGAACCTACAAAGAAAATAACTTGATGAATGTATTATTGTCATCATTGATAGAAAGATCATAACAGTGTATACAAAGCAATTAGCTTAGAACTACCAAGGTCACGAAAGTAAATACGATACATCCAAGTTGAAACTTAACGTATCTAGCACAAGAAATAACTATACATATGTTGAAATAGATTTTGCTATACAATTAGTTGCATACCTTGTCATCTTTTGAGATTCGGCTAAGGCTTTGATTATCTTATTTTTACAAATTATGATAACTCATCAAGGGGTTATTTGGCTTCCAGTGATATCATCAAAATGGTTCTCAATAAAGCACTAAGATTCGCATGCTAGAATAAAAATGTAAACTCTTCAAGGGATAATATGTACATCATTTTTAAAATCCTAGCTGACCAGTTGCTATTGTGTAAGATGGTTACTAATCATGAATTCTACATAACATATTCCAGTGGCAGATATCAGCAACTAATTTCAGTAGCTTGAAAAGAATATATGAATGACAAAATTAAAAAAATGCATGACATAAATAACTAGAAATGATATGGAGAATAAGAAGTAGATTCTGACTGGATTCCGTTTGAGCTCTTCTTCATTCATGCCTAATCCAACTATAGAATATTGCTTGTATCCTTTTGGGAAATGGCTGACCTACATATAAAACCAGGAATAGTTTGTTAACTTAAATATTGAAGACCTAATGAGGCTGAAAATAAATGTTAGAAGAATCTTACCCAACTGCTACACATGTCCAAGATGCAGACCCCTGGAGTGTTGCTGGGAGGGAAAACCTTTGAATAGTACTTAGTCAGTGCAGCAATGGCTGGATCATCAATGTGTGTCACAAATCTTGGAGCATCATAGAACAACGAATCTGGAGACCTGCGAATAACAATTTTGAGTTTTGAAGGTATATAATAGTGAATTCAGTCTAATGACAAATGCAGGGCGATTGAAATCCAAATTGATTAATTTACTAGTTCAAAATAAAGATGCTAACTCAAAAACCAAAGTGAAAGCAGTGCTGAATTCAATGTGTTACCCGCATTACATGGAAATCTATATTCTATTCTATTTCAAGGAAGTTTTCAGAATACAAAGCCAAGGAAAGATGGACTTGGTGTTAAGGATGAACCAATTGTGTACCCATATAATGTGTTTGAGATATGTTGCACCTCAGGATCAGTTCCAGGGCTCCAGTATAAAAGACCAAACAGATATCAAGTGATAATTCTTTTAAATTTTCTTCTATACCATATAATGTCTAGGTGCATCAACTTTCAGCATGTGATCATGGACATGAAGCAGTTCCAAGGAAAAAACAGCTCAAGAAGTGGATGAAAACAAGAACTGAAAAAGTATTTAATGCAAGCAATTAAATACAAGAGATTTTACTCATCAAAGCGCTGGAAATCCTCCTCCTTGAATGGAAACTGCTGTGGCCAATCCACATTCTTCAATACCTATGAAACACGAATAGAAAAAAAATTGAAAGATCCAGTATTAAAGGAAGAACACTGTCAAGCAAGAAGTGACACTAGTCACATAGACATCTGTGGCTCTGGCAGGGCCTCAAGATCTCTTTAAAGATAACAGAAGTTTGAAATCAATCACAAGCCAAATAATGAGGCTACTTGGACTCAATCAAACGAGTTGAGTTGTTTTTGCAAGATAGGAATTGTTTCTTGATTTCCCATTTTGTTAATTAAATATCAATTAGCTTCTATAAAATATGTGCCAAAGCAGCTTCACATTCCAAATTGCCACTCCATCATTTTCCAGAGAACAAAAAAAATGATTTTGCAGCTAAAGAAGAACTACGTAAGGAGCAAGATGGACTCCATCATTCTTGCACGAACCACGTGACCATCAAATCACAAGAGGCAAAAGTAGATTTCCTTACACCCAAACTACGATAGAAGTGGCTGTTAATACTAAGGTAATCATACACTATGCAATAACTACATGGTGAATCTGTTTACTTGGGCATTTAAAAAAAATAAAAATCAAAAGCAAAGGAATCCAGAACCTAAGAAACTTGATCAGAAAAAAAAAGTAAAACAATAACTCGAGATGCTTAAACCCAAGTAGAATTTTGATTGCATTACAAGAATTTGAAGTTATCTCACCAAAAGAATAACAAAACTACAATCCAGAATTCAAGAAATTCCAGAAACCAAATTCAGCAATCGAGTAGTAAACGAGTACAAAACAGCAGCTAGCAAAGATAGAAAATTCACCTCTTCAATGACACCCTCTTGCTTTGCAAGGGCAATGAGGTGTTTGCTTCTGGCTCTACCAGCCATACTCATAAACTGCGACCAAAAGGAGGCTCCAAGTCCTAACACCAACCTACGAGGTGCTTTAAATCCAATGTTCCACTTCCTCTGTGATTCTGAAACAGAATTAGCAGAACGCGTGTGAATTGTAGGGAGACGACATGGATAGAGACTAGCTAAAACTGGTAGCCTTTGTTGTGGATGTGGAAGTACAAGAAGATTAACCATCCTCGACATTTTCTTGGAAACATCGCAGATGTTATATATCTTGTGCTTAATTATATGTAGGGAATTGCTTTAGGATAACTTGATAACGTGTATTCCTTGCTACCCTACGATGGCTTCAGGCTATGGCTCTAGCTCTGTGGCATTTTTTTTTTCTTTCCTCGAAATAAAAGGAAAATCCGTGTTTGACAAACAGCTAATACTAGATAGCACCTGCTGTACACTCAAGCCGGTCATTTATATATATATATATATATATATATATATATATAACCTAAAACGAGGCAAGCGTTAAAAAAAAATAAAAAAAAATTGAGACCACTTCACTCAGCTCAACTAATTTAAAAAATATAAATAAATAAATATAACAGCAATAAACAAGCTGATATAAAAACTTACAATGTAAAAAAATTAAAAAACCAACTCGAATTAATCTAAATTAAACTATAAAGCTCAAATTATAAAACAATCTAAAGATCAAGAGTGAAACCAAAAAAATAAAAAAATAAAAGAAAAAATATATGTTAATCAGGTTAACCCGCTAACCTTATGACCAAGAACATAAGATTGATATAATCTTATATAAAGAAAAGTGATAAAAAAGCATGAAAATCAATTCTTAATAAATTATATGTTGAAAGATGAAATTGAAAAAAAAAACTCATTTTTGATAAAAGGTGATGTCGCACGTGCCGCCTAAAGGGGACGAAGGTTGTCCATTCGCTAGCACGTGCCTCGCACACGCCAGCAAATTATTTTTAATTAATATTAAAATTATTAAAAGACCAAGTTGCCTTCCATCCAACTTGTTAATTACAAAAAAAACAAACAACATGAAAATACACAAATACCCTTAGTTTCAAGCTTTAGTTTTTTTGCTTCCAAGGGTATGTAGGTCTTTATACTATTCCTTAAAAATGTAAGAAGATCAAATCGACCTCGTTCAACCTTTTAATTACAACAATCCACTTGGTGGTTATCTTTATTAGAGCTTTTACTTCAACTCAATTGATAAAATAGTTCATGGCCATTAGGACAAGCTATCTCTTGCCCATGGCCTTAAGGAATGGACCTAGAATCTCCATTCTCTATTAGAAAAATAGCTAAGAGGAAATTATAACTGTCATTTCTGCAGATAGTTATCAAGGAACTGAAGCAAATCTCTGACACTTGTTACACCTCTTTACTAGGCTCTTGGCATCCTGGAATATAGTTGGCTAATAAAATCCTACACGTGTTGCTTAAGCTGTAAGAGCTCTGGAGCCTGTATGTAGATCATATATGCCTTCATGTATTTCTTGTAAAACATATGAACTCTTTTATGGGGACAAACATTTCAGTAATGGGGCTAAGGTAAATTTTTTGTATAAGACATTGTCATTATACAATATCCTGGTGCTCATCCTGTCAGGCAAATGGCTTCATTTCTATTTGAGGGTAATTCTATTGTTTATAAATAGTATCTAATAGGGATCCTCCAATCATTTATTATGTTGATGAGAACAACTATCTACTCATCTCTGCCAACATTAGGTTCTTCCAAGACTTCTACCCAAACATCAGCAGGGAATTCCCAAGAATTAGAACTTGCTAATTTAAACAAGAGGTTTGCTCATTGATTGTCTTCTTTAGGAATACGAGTGATTAAAATATTTTTGTGCTCAACATTGAGATAAGGTGTTACTTTTTGAAGATACAACTGCATGGTGGAATCTTTTGCTTCATTTGTTTCTTAGCATTGACTAAACACTAACCATGGATCACTATAAGCTTATATGGGATAGGTTCAAAGCCTCTGCAAGACATAGTCCAACTAGAAGAGTTTCATATTCTGCAACATTATTAGTAGTAGGGAACTTAAAATAAGCACCATATTATAATACTTATTCTTCAAGACTGATAAGTATTATCCTAGCTCCACTTTCATTTATGTTAGAAGCATCATCTATATATAATTCCCTAGTGGGAAGTAACACAGATGATCTTATTCATGTTTTTTATCAGGTTGAAAGTTTTGTCATAAAAGGTGGATGATTAGGGGTATCCATGCGTTTTATAAAACAGTAGTCAATGATAAAGTATGTCAAGGCCTGTTTCTTTATTGTTAGACGAGGTTTGTACTAAAGTCTAAATTCCCCTAGCTCTACATCCCATTTAACTAGACACCCAGATAATTATGGCTTGTGAAGAATATGTCTTAGTGGTTAGTTTGTCAATACGGTTACTTGATGAGCTTGGATGTATGACTTCAACTTTCTAGAGGCACTTACCAGCGTTGAAGCTACTTTCTCCACTTTTAAGTATGTTTTTTATACATCTTAAAGAGTTCAGCTGAAATAATACATAAGTCATTGTATACCATCATCTTCTCTTACTAGAACTGAACTTACTGCTGAATCTGCCACCCCTATATAGATAAATAGATCTTCATTCTCTCGTGGTTGAGATAGAATCTTAGGGGATGATAAATAAATCTTAAGCTCTTCAAAAGTCCTTTAACAATCCTCAGTCCATTCGAAGTTTGCTATATTTCATAGTGTTTTAAATAATGGCAAAGTATGCTCCCCCAAGCGAGTAATTAATCTGTTGAGTGCAACCAATCATCTTGTAAGGTATTATACTTCATTCATATTATGTGGGGGCATTATGTCTAGTATGGCTTGAATTTGTTTTGGATTGAGCTCAATTCCTTTAGAGCTTACTAGAAAATTGAGAAATTATCCTCTGATGGCAAAAACACATTTGGAAGGGTTAAGTTTTATTTGGCATTGACTCAAGACAACAAAAACTTCTTCAAAGTTTAGGAGATATTGCTGAAAAGTCATTCTCTCTACTAACATGTCATCAATGTATCCTTCCATAATCCTTCCTGATTGATTCTTGAATATTCGATTAATTATTCACTGATATGTTGCCTCTGCATTCTTCAATCTGAATGGTATAACTTTGTAACAATAAGTACTAGACTTAACTATAAAATTTATTGTCTCCTCATCTTCAGGATGTATAGGGATTTGATGGTAACCTTAGTTGGCATCCAAGAAGCTCAAGAATTCAAAACTCGTTGTAGCGTTTACTAGACGATCAATTCTTGAGAGTGGATAACTGTCTTTTGGGTAGACTTTGTTTAAGTCAGTGAAGTCTACATACATCAACCACTTGGCATTACTTTTCTTGACCATAACAACATTTGCTAACTAGGTTAAGTACAACACCTCTCAGATGAAGCAGATGACCAGAAGTTTATCTATTTCTTGAGTTATAACCTTTTGTCTTTCTCCCTAAAAATTCCTCTTTTTCTAGCGGACCAGATGTGCGTATGAATTTACCATCAACTAGTGAGGAGCTATTTTTGGACTGATGCCTCACAACTTTGACGTATCTGTTGTGAAATTCAACTTTTGGATCTGCAGAGCTTCGTCAATGATTGTTATTTTTTTTTGGTGTTAAGGTGGATCCCAATTTATTGATTGCTTATTCACCCCCCCAAACAAATATCCTTTAATTTCTTTATAGCCTCAGTTCTGATTTTTATTCTTTCCTTTAAAGACCTTTTATAGTCTGATATCAACATTTTCTTGCTCTTTATGCAAGTAGTGCACATTGTTTTAAGGTTGTCTGATTTCCCCGTGATGTGGCTACTCCCTTCTGAGTTAGGAACTTCAAAATATCTGGTATTGATGACAACATTGATTTGATGTAAAAAGGGTCTTTCTAGAATGACATTATAAGTCAATGCCATATCTATCATCATAAAACTTTGATAAAGTGAAACACATTTTAGAGGGGTGCCCATTACAACATGTAATTCTAAAACATTTTTCATTGGCACGCATAAACCCTCAATACCAATGAGGAAAGTTTTTACCAATATTAGTTTTAAAGAAGAGATTCCTATTTGGGCCATAACTTATATGAAGAGGATGTTAATTACACTATCAGCATCAACTAGTTTCTAATGTACTTTGTGATTAGAGATAAAAGTGGAAATGATAAGAGGGTCCTCATGTGAAAAAGTCATTTTTTCTTCATCTTCAAGAATAAAGACTATTGGCTCGTGCCCTTGAACCAGTGATCTAGCGGTGGTGAGGGTTTGTTTCCTATAATCTCTCTTTCCATTGCTAGAACCCTCCCAGTAGAGGTTCCTCCTAAGATTACATTGATCTTAAATAAAGTTGTAGTGGATTGACCAGGATCTTCTTTATTCTGTTTAGGATGAAAATTCTTCTTTAGAAATTGATGAATGTAGCCCTTAACTATCAGTCTTTCAATTTCTTTCTTCAAGACATACTAGTCCTATATATTATGTCTATTTTCTTTGTGAAAACATTAGTACTTTTTAGATATGCGTGTACTAAGAGGAGACTTCATGGGTAAAAGATGTTTAACAAACTATTTACCTTAGATGGCTGTAAAGACTTCAGTGAAAGAAGTGTTCAATGAAGAAGCACGTGCTTTAGGATAACTCAGACATTCCCTATGTGATTTCTTTTAACTCCTCTTAGAATTGTTATCTCTTATGGAAGAACAGTCTTGCTTAGGTGAGCAACCTCGTTTGAGGGACCTTTCTAGTTGTTTATCCCTGATAAAAAAAGGACTATTATGTACCGTACTTGTCTCTTCTACTCGAATGTGGCTCTTCATAGTTTGTTTCACCTTTAATAATCTTTTATTTGGTAAGCATACCACTCTCTCCACAAGGTTTTTCCCTCACCCCACTAATAAGGGCTTCTGAAGCTACCTATTCAATTAAGTCTTTAACCTTAAGCATTTTCTCATTGAATCTTTTAAGATATGTCTTTGTAGACTCGTCCTTCACTTAGGTGATTCTGTTTAAACTCTTTTTGGTTGGAATGCTTATACTAAAACGTGCCACCAGCTTAACACAAAGGTCATTAAAGCTGGCGACTAAACCTAGTTTCAAGTTGTTGTACCATGTTCTTACTGAACCTCTGAAATTCATATGAAGGATCTTGCACCTGGCATGGTTGTCCTAAATGACTAGCTCCAGATGTTGTGCATATTTTATATATGTTCCCTAGGATTTGTAAGCTCATCATAATTATCTAGGGTTATTTTGTTGGTGATGTAATCTCTAGGTATGTAGGTGTTTAGCACACATCTGGATAAAAGAGAATCTATAATTTGATTAGGAGTGTAGATGTCCTCATGAATGAATTCCTTTTCCAGCTATTTGCCACACTTACACCTATTGGGCTCAGGATAACTTGATATCTCTAGTGTATGATAGCGTGATAGACGAACAACCTTTTTTTACATTGTCCAGATGGATGTCTAGAAAAACCACTTCGAACCTAAGCATCATTAAGGTGTGTATACTTCTTAAAATGACTCGATGACCCTTGAGGTTGAAGACCATCTACTGGATAATTTTGTTCGTATTCTTCTGAATAGTGTAATCGTCTGCCGACACTATATGGGGCTTGCTTTCGTGAAGGTGAGTGGAGAGATGTAGCAACTTGCTGAGAAAAAGCTGAAATTCATGAAGGCGGATTTTCTCTCACTTGTTGATTTCTCATCACTACATGGGTGAGGAGCTGTATTTATTCTATAAGTTATTGAAGTATTGGTTATGCGAGAGCTGGAGTATCTACTAAGGAAATAAGATCAGTAACTCGTCATATTCCAAGAGTGTCATGATTATTTGCCATTGATAACGATAATGAGAGAAAGTAGTTAAATAATAATGCTATATATAAGTTTTTTATAAATAGTTCCCATAGACATCACCACCGATGATGTCCCAAAATTCAAGATATATAAATAAGAGGTTATTTAGTATTTGAGATAGTGGTTAATTAATATATTCAAGTGCTTAGATTTCTTCTTCTCAATCAAAGGAACTCCAGACTTATGACAGAAGCTTGAGTACCTGTAAAAACAATCCTAATCAGAGGGACTTAGAAAACCTCCGATGATATAGTAAGTATACTTATAAGAAATGTATTAAATGACTTAAAAAGGCCTTAAATTCAAGGAATAAAAATATTTGTTCTTGAGTTTTAAGTTTGTTAATGCTCTGAATTCTATATGTCTTTATCTTAAGAGATGAAAAGTTCTAATCTTTTTATCTGAATGATTTAGGGTGTATCTTAAGAGACCAAATACTTGGGTCTAGCATGTTCACAAGATCCATTTTATTTAAGATGCTTTTTTTTTTATATATATAAAAATCTTAACTAAAAAGTTAACTCACAATACAAAACTATCAAACATGCATATATGGGTAAATAAAAGAATCTTCTAAAACATTCCAAGGAATGTTTGATAGTTTTGCATTGTGTTTTGGTTATAGTGTTTTGTTGGATTGCATTGTGATGTTTGGTTTTAAGCTTAGGGGTAAAAACAGTTTATAATTGATTAATTCAAGGTGTTTATAGATGTTGAAATCAACATAATATTATTTGTTTAAAGTTTATTAATGTGTTTTTGAGATATAAAAATATTACAAAGATTACACAACTACAAGTTTTTAACAAATAAATTTTATTTTTATTAAATAATTTAGAACTTGTTAATCATATAACAAATTTGTGCATATTTTTTATAAGAATAATTCTTAAATTAAAAAAATATATAAAAAGATAAATCAAATGATATATATATATATATATATATATATATATAATTGAAATAGAATTACAAAGATTTTTGGTATGTGTAATTTAAAATGAATATTAATGAAAAAAGATTTATCATTTTAATAAATAGGTTTTACTTTTGGTTAAAGCCTAGAGTAATAAGATGTCCTCTTGATTCACCAAGTCAAGTGTTCAATTCTCACTCTTGAAAGCAACTTTTTTATGTGACACTAGATATAGGTTGTTTGTGGGCTCAGAGCATCTATCTTAAGGAATTAATAAAAGATTAGGCGTGATCTGTTACCAACCTAGTCCAGAAAGAGATAAACTTAGTGTTATGTTATGTGAAAACTAGTCTGAGGATGCTCCAATAACTATATTAACAAACAATGTAGTGCACAATTACATTACATTGCATTATAAATTAAAAAAAAAACTAAAAGCATAGTGATTTCACTATGCACTTATTTAGTGTTCACTCTCACAAATCATTATGGATTAGAATAATGATTTTTTTTAATTTTTTTTCTTAATCTTTTGTTTTGCACAATTAAACCTTTTTAAGCCTAAATTAATAGTTAATCAGTTCATTTTTTTAAGAGATGGTGAAATTGAAAAACAAAGGAGCAAAGTAAAAAACATTGACAAAATAGGTGGTAAATTCTAATTTCATCCAAAAAAATTACTTTCCCCCCCATATTTTTAACTTAATAGGTGCTCAATCTCCTAGGTTTTATGAAATTCAATTTTGGTGCCAAACTTTATTTTCATTGTTTCTAGTTTTTTTTATGAGATTATAAAGAGAGCTCGTTGGATTTCGATGTGGAGAGAGAAAGTTCATCATTGACACCTATTATGACCACCAAAATAGTTAAAATTGGTGTCAATGTGTTTACCAAAATAGTTAAAATTGGTGTCAATGTGTTTCACTAGGTAAGGAGAGTCTTATGAAGGTTGTTTTAAGACTTAATATAGCCTAAAAAATCTAGGGTTGATCATTTTCGGTTCGGTTTAGTTTTTATCTATAAAAACAACCAAACCGAATTTTTTTTTTAAAAAATAAACTAAAACCGAACCGAACCTGGTTCCAACCGACCGATTTCAGTTCGATTCGGTTCGGTTTTCTATGTCAAAAACTGAAAAAAACCTATATTGTTTTTTAACATCTAAAAGCACAAAATCAAACCCATCTTCATCACCAGCAACCCCCACGATAGTGTTGAATTCATACCGGCCTTTTCTCAACACAAACACATCACACTCTCTTACAGTAATCAATCACTCCTCACTATCACAAACCCAGAAACCTACATCACCGAAAACCATACTCTCAAATACAAACCATCACCACCACAATAAACATTGTCCAGTGCCCACTGCCACTTTCTTTACCCATTTTCTTTCAAAAAAAAAAAACATAGCAACTGCCAACAACCCAAACCATAAAATTAAGCCCAGCCCTCACCCTTTTTGCCTCCACTAATCACCTGTACATTGAAGAAATCTTATTACTACTGAGGCTTAGGGATGTTGCTGGAATGATAGATCTGGAGATGATTAAAGAATGAAGATTGGAAGGTTAGGTGTGGCGTGTGGATTGGGGTGGTTGAACTTTGAAGAACAAAGAATTAGTGCTGTGAAGAATTAATTAAGTTGTGTGCTGTGTGCTGTGTGCTGTGAAGAATTAATTGTGAGACGTGAGTGGACTTGTGAGAGCTTGGGTGGGGTAGTTGAAGTACGAATAATTAATTGGGTGTAGAGTCTACAGACCTTTGAATTTTGTGGGAGGGTGTGCCGTTGTGAGGATTGAAAATTTGAAATATGGTGTGGCTCGTATGGATTATGTGGCGTGTCTGTGACTATGAGGACTGAGGAGTATTTATAGAATTTTTTTTTAATTTAAACCAGTTCAGTTCGGTTCAGTTTGGGTTGCTTGGTTTAAGCATTATAAAACCGAAACCGAACCGAACCGGAAGTTTTTCTAAATATTCTAATCAGTTTCATTGATTTTTTTTATGGTTCGGTATTTTCAGTTAATTTTTTTTTGTTAATTTTTTTTTGATTTTCTCGGTTAAGTCGGTTTTTCGGTTTTTTTCTCACCTCTGAAAAAATCAGATCGAAGTCGACGATAAGATATTTTATTCGATTTGATTTTGTGGCTTATACATTTTTTTAGGTTTATTAGGTTGGTTTCTTAATGTTCTAAGGGTATTTGTATGGTGTTTTTGGGTTGAAATGGGTTGATAAATGGGTTTTTTTAGTGACCTGTAGCCTTAATTTTCCAACCACCACTGTAATGGTCAGAATCTGGGTTAACAGACCACACATTGTCTGCCACAGCATGCGACATGTTCTCCATATATTTGTTTTCAAAAAAAAAATATAGGTCATTCACCCCTTTAAATAGAAAAAAAAAACTAATAAGCCCAGGTGCTCCTAGACTTTAAAGTCTAGGCTTGAAAGCCCACACGCCTGGACTTTTCCTTTCAAAAACCTTTGGCATTGGGCCATTAGGCCACGTTGATGGGATCCTTCTCATCCTTTTTTTTTTAAAACTATATTTAAGTTGGTTATAAATTTAAATAAAAAAATATTAAACCTGATTAAATTTATGATTCAAATTACAACTTCGATGGACTAAGCCACATCACCCATGCTATTTTTTTATGCACTTTTTTGTCCCTCAATGTTTTTTTTAAGAATCAAATTTTCCCTTCGTTATCGATGAACTGTGTTTTTATTTAACTCAAAACTAAAAAAACATACAATTTCACCTTTTGTTAGCAATGATATTTGTCTTTGCTATCTCATTCTCACACACTTGTCATAATTTTTCCTATTAAAAAAATGTTTCATATAAAAAACTGGGCATGCACTTTATTATTATATAAATCTATTAAATGATAATTAATCTATGGGATAAAAAAATTTATTGAATTCGATGGTGTGCATAACTTGCATCGCAAGTTGATGCAAGTTTGGTTAATTCACCTAAATTTGCATGGTGTTTCTTTTAATTGTTTTTACCATTTTCATCCATAAATATTGAGTTAATTGAAGATTTAGCTTTTTAATTTTTTTTTTCAAGATTATCCCTATAAATTTTGCATATCAACCTGGGTAGATCTAATGTGTTTCCTTCTCAATTCTAGATAAAAATATTGTTCACTATATAGTTGATTTTAAATTCATTATTAAAATCTATTTCTTTTTCTAAAAAGTGCATTAACAATACTTAGACCTTTTTTTTGCACTTCAAATTTTTTTTTCGCTTCACCCGTAACACGAGCAAATAGGCTAGATATAAACTAAAATATCTCTAATTTTTTATTGCAGCAAATTGTATTATGCAACAAGATACTGTTTATTATGGATTGTTTTGTTCCCTAATAGTACAAGTTTTTTTCTTTAAATTTCAAAATGGTTCTTTGAGCTTTCCAAAAAGTTCTATTTGGTTCTTTGATGCAATCATATTATTCAATAGTTTCACCCACATTAACTAGTGTTTTGCCTATGTTTTATATATAAAATGCCTTGATATTTTTTGTTTTATATTTTGAAGGCACTTTTGGATGAAAGAAGCAAAAAGGAGTAAATTGGAGATAATTGGTAGATTTGACTTTCAGTCGATGTTTTGTACAGAGCGTGAGCTCTAGAGGTTAAAATGAAGTGATTCTAATGGCATTAAAAAGCTAACATCCATACCTTTCTGGAAATCTAAGGCAATAAAATAAAATAAGGAAGAGCATGGAAATCGCAGCCTTCAAAGTCAAATCTTGCAATCTGCCAGTGTTGACCTTCGACCATTCCAACTTGAATATCTGGAGCTACAGAAGTCCAATTGATTCAATCTTAATTTTTTTGGATTCATGACTCAAAGCTCTATAAACGCTCCAAATATAACCCAAAACCGATCTCATATGAGGGAGATATGATTTTTTAAAGATGACATCTGAATTCTGTCAGCAAACAGGTTTCGTGAAGAAACAAGTCCAAATTACATTCCGAAGCATCTAAATCGATATCCAAGTTTTATTTCAGTAATTTAGCTCCTCTAAGTCAAAGATTGAAGATTTCATGCAAGGCTATTTCTCCTTTTTTAGGAAAATAGTTATTGAAGTACTTAAATATAAACAGTCTACTTAATGGAGGACTATTTTGTAAAATAGAGACCTAGGGTTTCCTAAGATATAAAAAGAATGAGAGAAGAGAAGGGGGGCAGCCAGCCAAGAAGAGAAAAACACCCCCTTCCTCTAAGAAACCCTAAATTATGCATTCTTCCTTCTTTTTGATTAGTTGTTCAACAAACATGCAAGGCTAAACACTTTTTCTTGGTTGCAAGGACACGGAAACCTTCGGATTTCAAGAACTGTAAGATTTATTTTACCTTTTCTTTTTAGTTTATATGATGAATATGTTTGTTCTCCTATGCTTATTTTTCCTATGATTGTTTATTTTAATTGCTAGAGCGGACTCTAAGTTATTATTTTAGACAATCTATTGCTAAGTTTGATATCAAAACCGGAGTTGTGGAATATGAACTTGTGAAGCAACTGAGTTTAATAATTGTGGCGGATCTACATTATTAATCTTAGGGAGAACATTCAATCAAATCAAACATAGACTACGGACAGTTATGTTTTCTTGATTAATCAACTTATCTAGTTCTTAAGGCTGCCATTAAATTAAACTACTAGTGCGGACACTGT
>Ga0325403_1003515_pt1 | contig 14334 bp, 8 predicted proteins | sample PopdelMetagenome_19_FD_205665 | JGI IMG/M metagenome (GOLD analysis project Ga0325403, IMG submission 205665) | Populus deltoides microbial communities from Bellville, Georgia, United States - Xylem-PdKOR-R4 | ecosystem: Host-associated > Plants > Phyllosphere > Stem > Wood/Secondary xylem...
TCTTTCTCTTTCGAACAAGAAATTGAATTCCTAGAGAGATAATTGAATTTTTCCGAGTGGTTGAGTAATGCAGGTGAGTCCGAAGGTTAATGAACGCTCCATTACTGCAGCAACCGAGTCTGCAGAAAATGAGCTGTTTTCTTACGACAAGAATCCACATCCACCACCAGTAGTGCGAGATCAAGAAGAAGAAGAAGAAGAAGAAGAGTTTAGTTTCTTATGCACAAACCCATCGGGATCGCTGATATCAGCTGATGATATATTCCAAAACGGGCAGATCAGGCCCATTTTCCCTTTATTCAACCGAGATGGTGGTGCCCTGTTCATTGATGATGATAAAGCAGCAGCAGCAGCAGGAGGAGGTCCGTTCATGTTCGTGGAAGAACGCAACGAAGCTGAGGGACCGAGCTGCGTGTGGACAGGGGGTAGCAAAGCCTTGCCGGATCAACAGGCATGCAGGAAGAGCAACTCCACGGGGTTCTCGAAGCTAAGGAGGTTTCGAGAATTTGTTCTTCGAAGTAACAGTGATGGAAAGGATGCCTTCGTCTTCTTAAATCATGAAGATTCTACTTCTAAACATCTTTCAACAACAACAACAGCTGCTACTTCCGAAAAGATAGGTACTGAGAAGAAGACGAAGAAGAAGGATGTGGTGGTTGTGAAGAGAAAAGAGCAGAGCAGTAAAAGGGTGTCTTCGTCGTCGTCGTCAGCACACGAACTGCATTACCTGAGGAACAGAGCGATCAAGGACGGGGATAAACAAAAATCATATTTGCCATACCGGCAGGATATCTTTGGTTTTTTCACTAACGTTAGCGATCTCAGCAGGAACATTCATCCTTTTTAGACTAGTTTCTAAATCTAGAGGTTTGTAAAGTTGAAGTTGATTAGACTTTGGATTTTTTAGAATTTATGTTAATACTTAATCAACACCTGCTCACTACTCAAGACATGGCTAGTTTGTTAAGAGAGATTGTGCTCCATTATTGGCATCTCTCTTACATGATTACATGAATCCTTCTGTTGAGCAAGTGTTCATCTCTGTTAATAGCCATAACCACAAACAATTAGACTGTCCAATGTAATTGGGGTTTCGAAAACATTACTGCTAGATGCGGAAGCCAACATTATTAGCAAAAGTTTCTTGAGCCCCTATCAAAACAATTATTTTTATGAGAAATTTGAGTTCCATAATTATATCAACTTGACATGAACTGTTTATTAAAAGTGGTCACTGACTCACCGTGAATTGTGTTGTGCTACCTTGCTTAATGTGCTGATTAAAATTTAATGATAAATTAATCTTTGAAGATTTAACACTAACTATACAACTCATGCTCGAAGACATCAGTAACTTAATACATCCTGAATATGACATGTTAATATGAATCAACACTCCTGAGTTTAACCCTCTCAATGCTCTTACTCTCTCTTTAAATCTAGTACATGGGTCTGCCTGTGTGTCTGAACCTAAGAGCCGAAGGTATAAAAACAATTCAGCAAACAAAATACCAAAATATAATTTGTGATTGAACGCTTTATAAGTTTATATTGAAGGTGGCATAAGTCTAGTCATCCAGTAAAAAATATATATTCATATTCTGCAGGTCAATAAAATCAGGAAAACACTGGGCATAATCTGATCAAGATACACATATTAAAGAGGAAGCATTCATCTCTTGATTTCATGAACAGTCATGAACTCATTATTATGACAGCCAGAAACCACAAACATTACCATCTACATATACTTAAAAAGGAAAGCGCGGGTTCAATTCATATATATATCTGCATTCCCCGGTATCATGTCTCAAGACCTCAACCCATATTTGCTGCAAGTAGTGGCTAGGGTCATTTTAGTGTTAACTTGAACCCTGGATCTGTGCCGCCATGCACATGCAGTTGTAGACCAATAAGATAGATCAGCGTAAGTCAAAGATTTCAAACCTCAGATTAGTATTTGTGTATACATTGGCACAGTGCTCGTAAATGGGGCTCCCATCTGCTGGTTCTCCATGAGGATGAAACCCTGACTCTTCACACTCTTTCAGAACACTCATCCCACCTGGGTCAGATAACCTGAATATTCCATAGCTCCTGCATTCCAAAATCAAGTGGTGCATGGAACTAAATGCGATCCGCTCCACATGGATATATAGAACCATCTGCTTTTGTTTTGTTTACCTTTTAAGCATCTAGGTTTTGCAGGAGTAAACGTTGTTAAACATTAAAGGATTGTAAAATTTTATCATGCCAATATTTCTGCTGTTACAGGGAAGTATTTTTTATTTCTGCAAATGACATGGCTGATCTTATGTGCCTTGTTCATACTTCGATACCTCGGTAGCTTTTTCTCTTTAAACTTTCTAAACATGAACATAGTTTGTTTGAAAATTAACTGAATCACTAGGTGAAATTGAATTGTGCTGATTCGTGATTTGAAATGGACTGGTACATGAATTAGTAAACAGATAATCAATGCCTTGTTTCCTATTGTTTTACCTTCAAAGTGCTCAACCTGAAGATCCGAAAGTAAATTTAGAAATACAAGATTCATAGTTTATGTAGCAATTAGAGAATAAATGCAAAACAGAAAATAAGCGTTTGTCAAGGTGGAAAGTTGGGGAGGAATGAGTTGATGACACTTGTGCCAGGGATCTTTGGTGAAATAAAGTCAGCAAAGACAAATTAACCATATGTAACAGATACTAATGTCTACAGTAACATGGACTGATTGTTCATAAATTCTATGAGGAAAATAGAGGGTGTTAATAGAGAATATCTGTGGAGGCCTAAAAAAAGCCATTTAAAAAGAATTGGACAATAAAAATGGCCCTGAATAGTGACAGAGGCTAATCATATAGTGCAGTGAATGAATTACACACCTTGACTTATCAGTTGGAGCCATGACAATGGCAAATGCCTCAGGTACCATTGCCTGAAAGCATACAGAAACAACTAAATTAGTCAAATTTTAAATTTAACCTCATCGGCATGCAAGGAAAACAGAGAAAAACTAGATGAGAACTAATAATAACAATTAGGTACCAGGCCCAATGGATTTTCAGCTCAATAGTTCTGATTCCCCCAAATAGGGGAGAGGGGAGAGGTACAGGTCCTGTGCTTGTCAGCCAAGAACCAAAGCTAGAGATTCCAAGCATATATTCATCAATTGGGTATATTCCATTACTTAGAGTCAAATCTAAAGGTGCTAGTGTAAGAAAATGAAGGCCTTTAATTGTGACAAAACAGAATATTGACCTTGCCAATCTTAAAAATGATAGCTTGACAAGGATTAGTTGAATCTGTGCAGCTCAATCACAGGAACAAGAATGAAAACTCTCAATCTATACTAACAGATCTGCAGGTTAGTCAATTACCTGATATGAAAAGTGAGTATGTAGGTCAATTGATGACATGAAACAACTTTGAGAAGGATGTGTCTGAAAACAGAACATTATACTTTTAGTTTTAAGAAAAATTTAAAATTTATATAACTTATAATACCATGTTCATGAAGAAATATTTGAGATTACAAGGTGAAAAAAAAACTACAGGAAAATAAACATACATGAATCCACCCAACAGGAAAAAGAGAACGGTCATTCTGTATGGCAAAAAACTCTTCCTCTTTTAAAGCCTCGCACTGTCGTCAATGTTATTGGTTAAGAAATTAGGCCATATAAACATCACATCAAATGACATCTTGAACCCAATTAAAAAGAGTAAAAAGGCTCCGGGAGCTCACAGAAGAGGATGTTGATTCTTGTTTTGGTATTATTAGAGTGGTGACGTAATAGGTTCCATGCTCCTGATTTCATGAGGATAGCATAGAAACGAGATTCAATATGAAATCATCACCTCAAATTAATCTCCACATCTCGGACCAGTATAGCATCAATGATTGGAAACAATGCAAAGCATGATTACTAGTGACCAGTAATCCAAAAGATTATGAAAACAGACTATCAAAAACAGCAAGAAAATGGATGGGTGGAATTATGAACATAAGCACCAGCTGTAGCACAATGACAACCAACACAGAAAGGAGTTTAATTAGTGGAAAAATTGGAAGAATATAACCAGCTAGTCAAGATCTCTATAACAGCATGCATACATGATAAAAGCGGTGGATTATACCCCAGCCAAAGTGGTTGGGTGGGGGGGAGTTGGGGCTGTTACTCCATAAATGAAATAGATATTGAGTGCAGATTTTTACGTGAGAATATGCAATTGGAATGAGGTAGCAATTCTTTGTAAATAGCAAGGAGAGGAACAACAGAAAAATTTATAAATTAAAGGAGTTCATTTAGAACCCAATTAGAATAAGACCAAATATGTTATGTGCAAACCAAAAGCAATCATTAACATTTGTTAAAATGCCTAAAGACTAAATGCGATAAGTTTTTTTTTTTTTTAAAAAAAAAGAAAGCATTTCAGTTGCAGAGAGTATGAACAAAAACATGAATCTTACAAGGAAAGCACCAAGAACCCCACATGTTTCAAGATCCTTCTCTGTGTTTTCTCTAGCAAGTTCAAGAAAATCCTCCATCAACAGTGGCGACTAATAAAATAACCAAATCATCAACTTGTCCAATATAAAGAACTCCAGCATAATCTAGCTCGAGGAAACAGCAAATACTGCAACAACTTTGAAGATTATGTAATATACAAGAAGAATATAGCAATAATGAAAAGACCATTTGTGCATGGAAGGAGAGTTCCAATAATCTTACTATGTGTACATCTTGCAAGACCCCGGATGCTGATGGTTGATTGCATGAACTTTGATCTGAATCAGCAACTGGTATAAGTGAAACGTGAGCATATTTAGGTGCTTTCTCTACACATGAGAGTATAGGACATGGAGAAGTCTGAGTAACAGTGTGAACGGTGATATGCTCACATTTGCTGTCTGTCTGAGTCATGTTTTGGCAGAGAGATTGAAGTGTGTACTTACAAAGAGCGGCTAAAATCCAACGAATACAAAGATGCATGTCAGATTCATCCTCATCCATGATATGGTTCAATTCCAAAATGAAAAATATTTTGATCATTTTGCAAATCATACCAAGAAAACAGTGTTTTGAACTCAAAATTCAATTCAATTCAATTCTTTAAGACTAGAGAATTGTATTCATAGCAAAACATAACCAAGCATGATTATTTAGAGTTCCATGAGTCTGCTGAGAAATTATTATGTATCAGAGTATTAAGAAACAAATGGGAACAACAAGACAAGAAACGAGGTTTAGAAGAAGATCCATACCTCAAACGTTAGTTGTGTCTCAGTTTGCTCTGGTTATATATACCTTTTATATCGATCGAACAAAATATTTTTCTGCGTTTCTGACCTGAAGAAAGAGAGAAACAAGCACAGGGAAGAAGGAAAGCATCCAAATAATCTTTTCCTTGGGCGAGTTTAGTGCATTGTTGTTAAACCGACCCCGCTTCGTAGATTGATCTAATACATTTGAGATTCGGAATTTGATTTGGATTGCATTTTATATTAACTCCACATAAGTTTTTCCTACTAGATTTTTATCGAATCAATAATTAAAATTAAAAAAAAAAGTTGTTATTTTTAATAAAATAATTGATCTAAATTAATCAAATAATAAAAAGGCTAATACGATTACTCAAACTTTTTTTTGGATAAGATTTTAAACCATATCTAAGAATGTGAAGACTCTTGCTTGGCCACGTGTTCCAAGACTGGATGTAGAATCAAAATTATAACAATAATAATTAAAAAAATATTTTTGCTAATTTTTATTGATTATGCTGGCTGTTTTTAAAAAACATTTATTTTTTATATTTAATTTTAATTAAAATTTAATTTTTAAATCTTTGTTGATTGATTATGTTTTTTTTATCTTTAATAAAAAAAAATAAGAGATTTATTATTCCTAATTGATTAACTAATTGGCCATTTAATAATTATATAAGTGTTGTAACTTAAAAATAATTGTCAATCAATAAGATAATGAATTTGTTGATGTTACATATTTGATGGCAATAATTTAGTATTAGACATTAAAATTTCAACAAGTCTGGCCCATTATTTAAAGATTTTTATGATAAAATAAATTTAATTTATTGGTTTTGGACCTAAAATAAATTAAAAATTCAATCCAAAATACATTTCATGGTTCTTACTTTAACATCATTCTAACTAAGGGTATTTTAAGTAATTTTCATATCAATTTTTCTAAAATATAATTTAAATAAAGGATATTTAAGGGATATTTGAGGTAAATTGTATTTGGTCTATCTATGAATAGACAACTAAACCACCAAATTAAAGACAAAGACAACATACAGAGACTAAAAACTAAAAACAAATACTTGAAAGTTTTCTTAAAAAAAGTTCAAGTTCATTAAGAAAGTAAAGAATCAAAGTCTTTTATTTCATCAAATCAAAATAAGGAAGCAAATAATTCAAGTATTTTCATTTTTCAAATCAAATCAAGTTAAATACCTCACACGGTTAAAGCATTCAAGCTTATATGAGTAATCTTCATCAAATCAAATCAAGTCAAGTTAAGGACCTTACATTGTTAAAGTTTTCAGGTTCGTGTGAATAATCTTTATATTTATCAAATCAAATCAAGTAAAGATCTCACATGGTTAAAGTTGTCTGGCTCGTGTAAATATCTTCTCATCCAAAGCAAGATCTAGATTTGACTGTTAATCAAATGATTCGTGCACCTACAGAGCATCTCAAAAGAGTTTCTATTTTTTGTTATAATCAAACTCATTATTGTAATTTTAATACCATGTTTAGCGTATTTTTTAAAACACGAAATTTTATTTGTTCAAATTTCTAACACGCCTAGCGGGACCCTCTCTTCCTCTTATCTCTCGAGTCAACATATTTATTTTCTAAAATGGAAAATATAGAGCATATAAACAATTTTCCAATTAATTCTTAAGGTGTTGAAATGGATACCTTACTAGCCACTCACCTAAAGACTCAATTTGGAAAGTACAAGTTAGTCTCTCCACTAAGAAAATTCTTTAGAAGAGAAAAAAAAAAAGTAATTTCCTCAAAATATGAGTTTGGAAACTATCATTTTCAAGATTTAGAAAAAATAATTGAGATTCCACCATCAAGTTCAAGCATCCAATTGAATTTTATATCTCATTCTATGACTTCTTCCAAATAAAGATGGGGAGATTACTCCTCCTCATCTAACTCTGACTCTTAAATGTTAGTCATAGTCATTGAAGCATCACTTTTTAAGGATCATGTCCATTAGATGCCTCTTGAAATAGAAGAGCTGAAAAAAAAATCTATCAAGGAAAGGGATGCTCAGATTGCCATGTTGATGGACCAACTAGAAAAGCAAAATTCATCTATTGATAGCACCCAAATGATCAAAGATCCATCTAGAAATAATGCTCATCAAGATGCTCATAAAGAGAAACAAAAACAAAAGTAACATGATCAAATAATAGTATAAAATACCATTACAAACACTATTGGGTCATCAGTGGACTCATTTACTCTCCAACAAATGCAGTATATGATTGTTGATACATATGCTCAATATAGAGGAACTCCCTAGCCAAGCCATACTCTAAGTGTATTGATGAAATAAGGATGTCACTAAACTATCAACCTCTAAGGTTCTAATAATTTGAAGGTAAAGGTAACCCGAAGTAATATATTGCTCATTTTTATTAAGACTTGTAATAATACAAGAATCTATAGAGACATGATGGTGAAGCAGTTCATTCGATCCTTAAAAAGAGTCATATTTAACTGGTACACTGAGATTCTTACTGGAAAAATGGATAGTTGAAACCAATTAGAGTGAGAGTTCTTAACTCATTATACTAAGTAAAGGAAAGAAAAACCAGTGTTGAATTATATTGAGAGATAGAGGAACTTAGTTCTTAGTTGTTAAGAAAAGATAAGTAAAGCATTCTTCATAAACATGTGTGTCCAGAGAATCCAATGAGAGTTGCTATATAGTCTTTAAGGGAACATACCTTTCACTTTTGAACAACTAACTATAAGAGCCCGTGACTTGGAGATCCAAATAGTAAGGCATGAAATGTAACACCCCCACATAAACAATATGTTGTCACATATTAAAACTAGTGGAATGTCACTATAAATAGCATGGATGTTTTTTTAAATTTTTATATACTGGTAAATACTTATTCACCTTTAACCATGGGCATAACCGATCATGAAATTAAAAAAACAATCAATTCAAATAGAATAATACCATGTAAGATCAATAAACTTAAAATATCATCATAAACTTAAAATAAAAAAAAACAACCATAAAATCTTGTATTAACTAAATAAAGTTCGATGTAAATATTTTAATCATATGGTCAAGCAACTCCAAACGAATTAGATAACAACCCGAAAAATCAAAAATCAGGTTTGATAAAACCTAGAGGTAACCTTGTACCTAAGAACCAAAGATATTGTAAAAAGACTTAGACCTAAAGATAACCTTGTATCTAAGAACCCTAAGTATATGAATAACACCAATGAACCAGTTAATCTTCGATAAGTCTGTGTATGATTTTTGTCCCTGTAAAGAAAGGTTGTTTTGTCACAAACAAACAAAAGAAAAACTCATACTTATTCTTCAACTTGCTGCTGAAATTTACAAATAAAGAAACATAATATAGTATCATTTAACTAACCTTAATGGACATCTTTTGGGTTACAAGCTAATGGACTTAAACTAGTAATCAATTAATATTGGTCCAATAATGAAATAAATCCCTAAACAATGTCTAATGTGCTAGAACAAACCCAAATTAAAAATAATTATTCAAAATTAAATAAACAAATAAAATTGAAAAATAAAAACAAAGTTTGCATGCCAGAATTCCTCAATGTAGCCCAAATCTTCAATTTTCGTATATTCTTTGCAGATTTTGAGTCCTAACTTCAAACATATTGTTCTTTCTTGTCTAGATAAATTACTAGGTCTACCATATATTTTTAGAAATATGAAGATGTCTAATTTCCAACCTAACTTGAATAGTAGTAAAATTTCATATATATATGTATCTCCAGATATATCATAAATAGTACACAAAGATCTAGTTTGACAGATTTGACAAGATTTGTCTAGTAACTTTGACGCTCAGAAATAATATGTTCTCGAACTCCATTTGATCTGAAAAATTATCAAAATATAACTTGATATGTCTAGTATCTTTCTATAAAATTTCATCTCATTATGATGTACAGTTTGAGAGAGATTGTTAACTTTACAAAACTAATCAATAGATATTTTAAGGCTAAATTCAGATCTAATTTGGTTCGTATCATCCTCTTCTTTTTTTAAAAGATTCAACCTCAAATATGTATCATGAAAAACATCTTCTAATATCAACAAATCAGTACCAAGCTAAAGAATAACATCATTATCAAAACTAAGAAGAACTTTATTAGCAAATAAGGTCCCTTTGATATACAAGCTCTCATTTTCAATCATCCTCTCCTTCTTCAATTTAAGTTGCTCATCATATATTTACTTAGGTGTTAAAGATACAAGAGTTATAGGTCTTTCATTTATCTCAAAAGAATATCTATTCAATCATGCAAACTCTCATATCATATTATTATGGTCTACCAAGGAACACATGACTAGTTTTCACTGGCACAACATCACAACACACCTCATCACAATATTTATCAATAAAAAAGGAAGCCAAACCCTGCGTATTCACTTTCACTTCACCACCATCATTCAACTACTATAATTTATAAGGTATAAGATGTTTGGTAGTGTGCAAGTTCAACTTTCTCATAAATACAACATTAGCTACATTAGTGCAACTACTATCATCTATAATTAAGCTACATGCTTTATTATAAACACGGCATCTCGTGTGAAATATTTCTTTTTAATCTTCTGAATCATCCATCTTGACATGCATATTCAGTACTCTTCTCAACATAAGTGTGTCTCCCTTAATCGAATACTCAACATAAACATCTTCAACTTCCTCCAATGGTGGCATCTTTTCCCTTTCATCCTCCCCATCAGTCTTAACCTCATTATTAGCTTTCATAATTATGACTTTTTTTTGGATATTTTGGAGCAATATGACCAAAACTCAGATAATAAAAGCATTTAACGTCATAGTTATGAGAAGTAGGGGTAACATTGTTACCTTTAACATCGATTGAGGTGTCTTTCTTCTCTTTAGGGTATTCAACATTTCCCTCCTCATTCTATTATGATGGACCACCCCTAGTGTTAGACTTCCAATTGGGTTTTGAATGGCCTAATGATTTGCTTTGTCGAATGGTACCTTTCCGTTTAAACTGCTTCTTCACCTTTACATCCATATGCACCATCTTTTTCAACTCCACATAATGATGCATTTTTAAGGATGTTAAATCATGCCATGTATTTTTTTTTTGTTATTTATGCAAAATACGATTATTTTTTTATTTTTAAGAGACTTAGCCACATTTTTAAAACATTTAATTCTTTTTGCCTTTTTAGTTTTAAACATTCAGAACATATAAGAAAATGTAAACACATACATCCATCTCTTTTACTAATAAAACTCACACACCCATATAATTACTAATATTTACACAACATTGAAATTAAACACAAATCATAACAAAGAAAATTAAAAATCATTTGAATCCTAAAATAAACTTTCTAGAGGTTGAGGATAGCTTAAAGAGACTGCTACATGGTGCTAGAAATGGAGAAACAATGGCGGCATGTGGGTTCCACGTGCTACCATCATTATCGGCATGTGGAATCACACATCGTCATTAGTAAGAAAGGAAAACTGGTGGATATGCAAAATTTTCTTCTTCACTTTCTTCTTGTGTTAGTGGTGAGTGTTGCCACTACTTACAAAAAAAACTACACCAACAATAGTCGTTTTTTCTTTTCTTTAGATCTGCTTCCTTTTTCCATGGTTAGAGTGGTTTTGTTTCTTCTTCTTTTTTCACTGTCGGTTGATCTAGTTTCAGTGGTTTTGGATTGATGCTATAAAAATGGTTTTGTGAGAGAGGAAGCAGTATTGGGTGGAAAGGAAATGGCCATTGCAAGCTTTGGTTTGGGTGTATGGGCGACTTCTCATGATAGTTGAGGCTATGGTGGTTTATAGGTGGAAAACGATAGGAATTGTTGGCTGTTGTTTAGGAGGGGTTATTGGTCCATAGTTAAGCTAGAGAGAAAAGGATAGTTGTGTGGGAAAAGGAGTTGCTCATTATAGTTTGGGTTAAAGGCTTATTAGGAGGGTTGCCATTGAAGGTGGTTGGTTGGTCTCAGTTGAAGAAGATGGTGGTGTGTGGTCAGAGAAGGTTGACTAAGAGATGAGAGGTTGAAGATAGGTGTTTTTTTTATTGTGTGGCTAATAGCTGGTTTATGAATAATAGGTCTAGGGTTTTTTTGTGTTATTTGGGTGTGTGAACTGGTAGGTGGGAGAGTGTTTTGGTATGTGTGTGATTTTTTCTCTAACCAATTCTCTTTAAAATTCATCCTCCTTTATGTGCGGTACAACCACCTATTTATAGGCAAAACAAATTTGTTATTTTCTTCCTAATTATTTAGTCCCCAAGCAACTAAAAAACTTTGGTCCCTTATTTTCCTTTTTTGCACTTTTGTTCACCTTGTTCAAATATATTTTTTTGTTTTTAACTTTTCTTATTTTTCTTATATTTTGATATTTTTGGAAGGAAAAAACAACGTCAATATCGACTCAATAAAATTGATCAATGATTTTGAAATAAACACATTAAAAACCGAACGTGTTGAAAGTAAAATTTTAAATTCTTAACTCTTTTGAAAATACACTAAAAATGTCAAAAACAACACAAAAACATCAAAAAAATATTTTTATTATTATTTTTTTTGCTATTATTTTTGGATTGTTCGAAAAGAAAGTAAGAAATAGAGGGTAAAAAATTAGGTTATAACATTCAAGGTACCTTTAAATATACTAATCATAAGCGAAGAAGAATCATTGTTAATAATAGCATATACCCCACGAGAAAAGTGTATTCTAGCCCAAGCATAGAGGAAATGCTTAGGAAATGAAGTTCACGCAGTCCTAAGTTATGTATTGCCATTAGACAAATTAAAAGTCTCAGATAGACCTTTATATATGCATGTTAGAATAGAAGGATTTGGATTATAAGTGACACATGTTACCATCTTTAAAACAGCCTTAAATATACCAACACGAATGAAATTCTCATTCTAATAAAGTAGAATTCGATAAGGACAAAAACTTAAATATGTAGAAAGTTTTAACTCCTCGCAATCTTTTGATATCGATTAAATGCCCAAAGGAGAGGATGGATCTTTTATTCTTATAGATCCTTTTAGGAGACTCGTATGGTAAGAGATATCTTCAAATGATCTTTTTATATCATAAGAATCCTTTTGCTTCCCACAAGCATCAAATTTTGGCTTTGCAATATATTTGTACTCATGTGATAGACAAACACAACTAGAATGTCAATAGAGGGCTGACATTTAAACAAACAGATTATGGGTTACAGTTACAACAATGTAGTGGGTTTTTATGATGGTAATGATCATGGCTTCATGAAGGATAGGTGACCAAATCATTAGGGCATAATTGAGATTGCTCCTCAAGACACTAAGATCATGGGTCAAAACCACCAACTAAGTTCCTCACTACTTCATAAAAAATAGGGATAATAGTTTTATGCTTTGTAACCTTTTGTACCTGTCTATAAATAGGCTTGGAAGGCCTTGACTATATAACATTCAATCTTTGCACATAACACACACACTTGTATTGTGTGAATCCTTTGTTTACGAGATTAATAAAGGTTGAAAGATTTCCCTGTATATGTTGTGTGCTTTTCAATTTATCTACTTATATTAATTCTTTGCTTACGACAAGTCAATTGTGGAAACTTCCTTGGATGAACGAAACACATAGTTGTAAACAAACATGAGTAAAAGTATGGCAAGATTTAGTCTAGTTTGGACTAGAATGTTGTGTAAGGATGAATTTTAGGATGAAAAATTTAACCCTATAACATCTTCCATGTTGATGAATATGTTTCATTTCATTAATTTATTTATTATTTTATAAAAAAAATTATGTAAATTATCTGTTTTTCACAACTCTTCCTATCTTGTTCTTTATCTTATTTCATTTATTTTGACAATAAGAAAAAAATACAAAATATATTTTGTTTGAAATTCACCACCTTATATGACTTGTTATGGTTGTAAGAAATTTGAATTAGCAAAAATAATTATATTTATCATAAAGTAATTATATATTGCTACAAAATATATGTAATTAGCAATACTAAATTATTGTACACGATTTTTTTTATTAATTCCCTGTCATATGGGTATTAAGTTTGACATCCCTTTCCTTTCTAACATGTTATGTCATGAAATATTCTAATCACAAAAAAAAAAAAACCAAATATTCTAGTAGTATATTAGATAAATCATGAAATAATACCTTGAATCATTAGCACAGAACAATTTCTCAGATCTGATTTTATATATACATAAATTTAGAACAAGAAGTAAGGTTTTTTTATTTAATGCAATAAAACTAAGCGTTGCTCTTGATTTAAATCATTTCAATATATAACACATTATAAATTTGGTAAAAAAATTAAGAAATTTGTGATATTTGAAAGAAGTTGAAGTAATAAATTAACAAAATTTATTTAAAGGATATTTTAGTTGAATTAAATATTTTGACACAATTTATGTTTTTATACATAGTTCTAGAACTATTTTTTATTTTAATATAGTATAGTTGTTGGATATTGGGTTACACAATGAAAGTATTATTCTCTCATTGCAAAATAATTAAATAAACTGGAATCACTAAAACTTAAACTTCTCTAAAAAATTTATTACCAAATATATAATTGTATCGCAATACTTGTTTGTTTTGTGGTTACAAATTTAAAATGTATATAAAATATAGTTATATTGGTTAGTTGAAAAGGTAATAGAGAAAATAAAAATTGATGTAGTGAGAATTATTATCAATACAACTAAAAAATATGAGATTAGCTTACTATTCATATTAAAAAAAGATTATTGATAACAAAAATTAACAATAATAGCAAATTACTCTTAGACTTGAATAAATCAAATTAGGGCAAGGAAAGTCATGCTCTTACATTAAGGTATTAAATGAAATCCTCCTTTTAAATTTCTTACTTGGACATATTAGATTTGTTTTTCAATTTTTTTTAATGTTATGGTGTTATTGAGTTTTATCACTCACTATTGGGTTTATAATGCATAAGTTTTTATATTTTTATCGTATAATAAATTTTAAAAAATTAATTCAACTAAGTTGAGT
>Ga0325403_1003518_pt1 | contig 14328 bp, 8 predicted proteins | sample PopdelMetagenome_19_FD_205665 | JGI IMG/M metagenome (GOLD analysis project Ga0325403, IMG submission 205665) | Populus deltoides microbial communities from Bellville, Georgia, United States - Xylem-PdKOR-R4 | ecosystem: Host-associated > Plants > Phyllosphere > Stem > Wood/Secondary xylem...
TTTTTTTTTGTTTTAATGTTTTCAATTACCAGTTTTTGGTTATCATCGCTTTATTTTTCTATTTCTATTGTTGCCTTTTCTCTTTTTATTTTTATTTATTTTTTAAAACATTTTATTGCCGTTTTTGGTAAGCTGATTGCTTTTTTTACGTTTCTGTTTTCAGTATTCTCTACTTTTTTTTTCTTCCTATTTGTTCTAAAAAAAAGTTTCCTTTTCAGTGTTACTGGGCTGCAAAGTTTGTGGCTTTGAGGTGTAAAGATTTAAGTATTTGGTGATTGTGTTTTTGTAAGTAACTTATAGAGAATATAATAGAATATATTTTTAAGCCTGTTTTAGTAGTAATAGCTGCTATGAGGTTATTACTGTCAATTTTTGGTTGAATATTTACTGGGATAAGAGTAGCTTCCAAATTTGTGTTAGATATCGACTATCATCTTTATTTATGGTGCATTTTTTTTAGTTGGATTAATGTTTCATTTGAAAATTATTAGTTGGTGTAATAAATATGGGTTTTTTTTTCTCTTGATATATATATTTTGTAATAGTATGAGCAAATTGAGTTTTGTATTTTTGTTGTTTTAGTGCCTTCTTAGTTTCATTTCCTTTTTTCTTAATGTTTTTTAGTTTGAAATTACTGATTTACAGTTATTTATTGAATTGCTGTTGACATTTGATTTGGTGGTTGATTTCAGGGGATTGGTTCACCATGTCAAAGCATTCCATATTATTCTGGTTCTGTCGTGTGCCCTTTTTGGCTTTGCTATGTGCGGACCGTGCTTGACGAATGGAATGCAGAATTCCATGGAAGATGATTCTTGTGAGTCCTATGGGGATGATGGTAGTGTTGGATTTCAAGATATTAGCATTGGTGATACTAGTTTGGGCTATGCAGCTGGAAGTTCTATTACCCGCTTAAATTTTGAGAATATTTGTACCAATTCTCATTTGTTCTGCTTTCTTTCAACATTGCCTGGTTTTTCGCCTAAAGAACACAAGCTTAAAGTAGCTGCTTTAGAAGTTTCTAGGAGTCAGTCTGATGGTTCGTTATCTGTAGAATCGACTCAGGGTGGCAGGTGGTTAGAGAACAAGAACTGGTCATTGGATCATGGCATGTTCCAGTTATCAAATGGCCTGGCTGTTTCCTGTTCTATGAACTCTAGGGAAGGTGTTGATGAGTTATCATCCACTCAAACCAGTAGAGCTGACCAATGTGACCCTTCTTCGTGTAAAGGTCCTTTACCAACTCAGAAGAGCACAAGTGCCAGGCTGAGGAAAAAGTCTGAGATGATGAACTATAGTGCTTTTGATGTTTCTCCTCCCCATGTAGAAATCAGCCCTCCTGTAGTTGACTGGGGGCAGAGGCATTTATATTATCCCTCTGTAGCATTCTTAACAGTGGCAAATACCTGTAATGAGAGCATTTTACATCTCTTTGAGCCATTTAGTACCAATACACAGTTCTATGCCTGCAATTTTAGTGAGGTTTTGTTAGGACCAGGAGAAGTAGCTTCAATTTGTTTTGTGTTTTTGCCTACATGGTTGGGCTTTTCCTCAGCGCATTTGATCTTGCAGACAAGCTCTGGTGGATTCCTGGTCCAGGTCAAGGGTTATGCGGTTGAGTCGCCTTACAATATTAGTCCTTTATTCAGCCTTGATGTTCCTTCTAGTGGACAGTTGAGGAAGACTTTTTCTTTATTTAATCCTTTCGATGAAACCCTCTATGTGAAGGAAGTAAGTGCATGGATATCAGTTTCTCAAGGGAATATTTTGCATAACACTGAAGCAACCTGCAGTTTGGAAATTTTGGGAGGTCCTGATGAGCTCAGCCTGTTGGGAGTCAAGGATTGGTTGGTTGTTAGGAATGCTCAAATGGGTTTTCCATTGATGGCTATGAAGCCCCAAGAAAGTTGGGAGATCCTTCCTCACAGCAGTGGAACCATCATGGAGATGGACTTCTCATTTGAATCTGAAGGAAATGTTTATGGTGCTTTTTGTATGCAGTTGCTGACGTCCTCTCAGGACAAGACCGATACTGTAATGGTTCCTCTCGCGCTTGAATGGGATGGAAAAGTAGCTTACAGTGGCTTTGCCGGTTTAGTTTCAGTTTCTCTTGAAACTCTGGTTCCATATGATGTTGGCAGCACCGTTGTTGTTGCTATCTCATTGAGAAATGAAGCTCCTCATGTGTTGAATGTTGTCAATGTTAGGGAAGTTGCAGCAGTGAAGGCTTTCCAGATCAAGTACATTGAAGGCTTGCTACTTTTCCCTGGCACTGTCACACAAGTTGCTACAATTACATGTACGCATCTACTTGTTCAATTACATGATTCTACATCTGAAATGTCAAATATGAACAAAGACTGCAAATTAGTGGTACTGACAAATGACTCGAGTAGTCCTCAAATTGAAATTCCTTGTCAGGATATAGTCCATATTTGTTTGAGACATCAGATGGATTCATTCATTGGATATGACAATCACTCCGAAGATGCCAAATCTGGTGAAAGGACTGAAACTGGCAATAGAAGGACAGGGTCATTGTGCAGCGGCAAGCTGTCGCTGTTAGAGATAAAGGTTCGCTGATTCTGACTTATCATTTCTAATCTGTGGTCTTCTTCATCTTTCATATGGCTTCGTATCAGTGCATTGTTCTCTTCAGATTGTCTATTTAATCTGTTATAAGCCTTGATTCTTGTGATTTTCTTGTGATGGAAATAGCAGTCACTGTAGCCTTTGATTTATGCATAAGCAGCTAACTAATACGTTAAAAACAAAAATTACATGCATAGCATTAGCTTGTGAAGGAACAGCTAGTAATGATATATTAGCAGTGACCTGTTTTCCTTTGCTTGATTCAAAAACTTCAACTGCAGTCTAAATTGGATGGGGCTTCAACTTGTGCAAATTGCTTGCTTAGTGAACTTCTATAATCAAATCATGTAGGCAATCAGTGAAACTTCTGGGCTATTACATGTATGGCCTTACTAGATTTTGTAAAGCTGGTTTGTATGTATGCCTCACATATTTACCAAATCGTTAAATTTTATGTTTGATATAATTTAGCAGTGTTATTCAGGATTTAGTAATTTCACTTATTAATTTCATTCCCCAATTATTTGTGAGAAATGATGATGATAGGTGGAAGTATAAGGAGGAATCAAATAGAAATGACATTTTAATTTCCTACTCTTGAAGGAAAGCTCTGTTGATTTTATGGTTGTTGGGATATAGAATGGATTATTTCTTCCTTGCTCCAGACACGCTCACAGCATGTTCTTGTGCTTGTGTCTGAAACTGAATGTCTCTCTGTGAACGCACACATGCATACACATCCTAGAGCATCTGGCCCTTCATGTGAGGCAGGTCCCCAAGGGCATGCAACCAAGGGATTTCTCTCTGCATATTAGTTGCTTTTCCTTTTTTCTTCATTTCGATGCTATACATTCTGGCTGACTAAGATGTTTTTGTGAACTTATAGGCGATAGAGACAGCAGAAGCAGATGAATTTGTACTGGGCAATTGGAAATCTCAAGGTACCATGAGTGGCATGTCTGTGCTTGATGATCATGAGGTGTTGTTCCCAATGGTTCAGGTTGGAACTCATCACTCTAGGTGGATCACTGTAAAGAATCCTAGTGAACAACCAGTTGTAATGCAGCTCATTCTTAACTCAGGAGAGATTATTGATGAGTGCAGGGGCACAGATGGTTCTATGGATCCCCCTTCATCGAGAATTTTTGTCCATGATGAATTGACTGCTCCTGCCAGGTATGGGTTCTCAATGGCAGAGAGTGCACTAACAGAAGCTTATGTTCATCCTTATGGCAAAGCATCTTTTGGACCAATATTCTTTCACCCTTCAAATCGTTGTGGGTGGAGAAGTTCAGCCCTGATAAGAAACAATCTTTCTGGTGTAGAGTGGTTATCCTTGATAGGGTTTGGAGGGTTGCTCTCTCTAGTCCTGCTTGATGGTTCAGAGCCTGTTCAGAGCATAGAATTTAACCTTAACTTGCTAATGCCCCTGAATATTTCTCCTCCAGATGGGCTATTTAACATGAAAGAGACTGCTTGTGCTTGTTCTGTGCCTTCATCTAAAGAGCTGTATGCCAAGAATATGGGAGACTTGCCACTTGAGGTGAAAAGTATTGAAGTTTCTGGCTCTGAGTGTGGGTTGGATGGGTTTATGGTTCACACTTGTAAAGGTTTTTCTCTTGAACCAGGGGAGTCAATAAAGCTTCTGATCTCATACCAGTCTGATTTTTCTGCAGCTATGGTGCACGGAGATCTTGAACTGGCCTTGACTAGTGGAATTCTTGTGATACCCATAAAGGCAAGTCTTCCTTTGTACATGTTCAATCTCTGTAAAAAATCAGTATTCTGGATGCAGTTGAAGAAATTCGCTATTGCAGTCCTCCTTGCCACTTCGTTAATGTTTCTGATATTCTGTTGCATATTTCCTCAAGTGGTTGCTTTTGGCTTTAAGAATTACTATCATAACAGTGAGAAAAGCTCCACTAATACTGTAAGAAGTGCAGGAAAAGCTTCTCATATGCATCTTAACCAGAGAAAGAGTAAGTTCTCTATGTCCAGGGGAATGGACAGTTTGTTAACATCAGTTGGGGAAGACAAGGCCTCTAATCAGACATCTATTGGTAAATATGCTGATGGTCATGATGGACCCCTGGAACAGGGGCTAACTATTAATAATTTGACATCAACTCTAGAAAATCACAAACAAGATAACATTTTGTCTTATACTAAAAAGGATAAAGCAGTACCATCTTTGATGTCAAAATCCATAGCGGTTGAGAATTCTGATACACTTGATGCTCCCCAATCTCCCAACTTTACAGTCAGGATCGGAAAAGAGAAAGGAAGAAGGCGAAGGAGGAGGAAGGGTGTGAGTGCATGCTTAACAGGACCGCTTGAAGTATCGAGTAATCAAAGTGGAAATTCTACCCCTTCATCTCCCCTGTCTCCTGTATCTGCAACACCCAACCGAATATGGTCGCCATCTTCTGATGCAGACACTATCGAGGTGAGAAATCCATTCACTCAAGTGGCAGCCCAACAGTTCAGGAAGGTTCTGGTTTCTGAATCTGCTACCAAGACAGTTGTCCTGGAGCCCAAGGTTTCTATGAAATGCTACAACTACTTTTCTGCTACTCGTGAGCAACCTTTAGTGCCCAGCAAGACCTTTTCTAAACCTTCTCCTGCATTTCCTTGTTCTAGTGATGCTGCCCCCAGTCTGCATTATTCTTCTCCCTTGTCATCAACATCAACAATTGCTCCTATTGCTCGAGCTCCTGGAGCAAAACTTTTAAACCAAAGAAGTGTTAAAGTAGATGAAAAGGTGGGGGGTGAATATACATATGATATCTGGGGTGACCATTTTTCTGAACTCCATTTGGTGGGTAGCCCAAAGGATAATACAACCATGAAAACAATAGCAACAGAAGACAATTCCAATAGCTTCTTTGTAGGGGGTCCACAAACCCTGGTGGTGAAATCTCAACCAAAATCTGTGAGTTTCTTTCAACAAGAGGGTTAATGAAAATTTTATTAAATAATTAAAATACAACCGGCTCTCTATAGCTCTTTTTGAATTTTTTTTTTTTAAAGATTTTTTCCATTGGTAAATAAGTTGAGGAATTGGAAAACTAACATAGAAGTATGCTACATTCATATGGTGGTGAGCTATATGCTTTCAGATTTGCAGTTTTCAAATTTTTTTTGGGAAATTATTCAACTATTATTTTCTTATTTTCAATCTCAATGCTTTTAACCCAAGCTCTTATTCTTTGCCTGTTGGAGGTCCTTTCTTAGATTGTTTCCACTGGGAAAGAAGTATTCTCTTATTGCTTGATAAGTTGGTAGTAATGATACCACTAAATGAAAAAACAAGCTGCCAATGCTTTGCACAGTGAGCGGCTATTGAACGTGACTTCCTATATTAATATTAATGAGCCTATATACTGATGATGTTTTACCATCAAACAGACAACTGATGCTATTAACTGAGAGGAGGGGAGAGGGATTCTTTATTATTATTATTATTATCATCATCAATAAATGCTACACTTCTGAAAATATGCCTGCTTCATGGTACTGTGCTTATGTGCCAGGTAACAATAATTCATGAGATCATTGACTGACTGAGCATAAGCGGATTGGTAGATTATTTTGATTTATTTTTGCTGCTATTAGGAAAACATTCATTTTTATGTTGAAGGGTGCATTTGTCTGAACTTTCCGCGTGTTTTTTTTTTATAAAAAAAACATAGACAGTTCATTTAGACTCCTCTACATCAAATTTGTAATGATCTAATAGCATGGTTATGGAAATGAAGGGAAAAGTAAATTGAAACTTTCAACCTGGGATGCAATATCTGACTTCCGTGTCAATTATCTTTATGCATCTGCAGCCAATGTAAGAACGAGGAGTCACATTTAGATGTGATAAAGAAATGCTAGGATCGAATATGTAAACTTTATTTCATTGTATGCCTACATGGTTAAGGTATCAAGTACCACAGTGTGTATTTGGTTTTGGTATTATAGTTTTTTCATAATCAAGGTTTGAAGAGAGTTCGAGGCAAAACTATTGTATGTTGATTAACCAAGCACTTTTAAATATGTGGTTGGTGCAAAACTACACCGCATCATTTAACAAACTGCTGAACCTTACTCAAGGCTCTAACTTATCAAGGAATTTTACAACTAGTTCTCTAATGATTTGCGAAGATGGCCTCTGAGTTTCCTTGTGATGATAAATGACTTGTGATGCTAATGGTGCATGCATCGTATTTCAAGCACAACTATATATTTCTTACTAGCGGTTACAAGGCATGCACGCTTTCTTCAGTGTATTAGTACAAGGGATTATTGAGATCATTGAGAAATGTGCAAGCAATTCAAGAACAGCAGCACCAGGTAGGGTGAGTGAATGAGAATTGAGGGGACGGGAAAGAATTCAGTTGTAAGTAAATGTATGGCTGTGAGAAGTTGCAACCCATATACACCTGGGGTTTTAGACTCGTATTGTTGTAATGATTGAGTTTATTCATAGACAAACTTTGTTTGTTTTTATGCATGTATTTATGTATGAATGCGCTGTTCTCATTTCTGATAATGATGTGCATGTACTGGTGGATGAAATTTTGTTATAGTGGGGTGTTTTTAGCCTCTTGTCAAGACTTAGAACAGCGAGCATACAGTTCTTGTGACAAGGTAGCTGGAAAGAGGATGTTGCAGTGATTGTTTCCTGAGCTAGAGGGATGCAAGAGATGTTTGAGGATTTCTCAGATTTAAGGGCACTGATTGTGATAAGTTTGCTTCTCCCTTTGAATTCCAAGTAGCAGAAAAACCAGCTGCTTCATATGCAAGAAACAAGGTAAATACTCACTGACCATGCCATCAAATTTCTTTCCAATCAGTGCCTTGTTTCAACTTAATAGTCACTTTAGAACTTTCCATCATGCATCTCTGAAATTGGTGAGGTGAATGCAGTGGCATATTTTGTAAGGGTGAGTTTCCTGCTGATTTCTTACAGTATTCTACAATACTGTCAATGCACGCGCATGCATAGGCGTGCACACTCGCAAACCTGTAATTTGCATGGTAGACCCTTTTGCTGTTAAGATTGTTAGAAAGCTGTAACTTTCACAATACAAGGGGCAAGCTGCAAGACAACTGCATTTATTGGAAGGTGGAGTCGTTAGGACGTAAACAGACAAGACGGGTTTTGGTCCATGAAATGGTGATGTTGACGAGAGAGGAGAGCCCAGAGCAAATGTTCCCAAGAAATTGAGCAAAGATAACAATTAGATTGCAACCAATGAGTGTTTGGGGCTTCTTGGGACCAATGTTTTCTCTAGAAATAGCTGGAATAAAAAAGAAAAGAAAATGGAAACAGGACAGTGACCTTGCTAGCCTAACAACAGAATCCAATCTACTAGTCATCATCAGCTGGTTATGGTTTGCTTTCATTTTATATTAAGGGTCTTAGACTATACCATTCAATCTTCAATTCTTCCTTTTGTTTTTAATTTACAAATAAATAGCTGGAATTTATATGCATGTTATTAATTATGGTGGAGTAGTTTAAAAGGAGCGAGGGGGATCCATTAGAACTGGTCCAGTTTCTTCTGTCTCTTTTGGACCACATCTACAGCAAGTAAAGACACTGACTTATAATCATCCTATATGGACTCTTTCTTATTCTAACAAATGTATGCGGACAGAGGAAGGTAGGGGTAAGGCAAGGGTGATTATTTTTGGTTTGGTCTGGTTTGTTTTTTATCTATTAAAATAACTAAGCTAAATTTTTATAATTTAACAAAATTTAAACCAAAATTGGTTCTAACTAACTGGTTTTGATTTGGTTCGGTTTGGTTTTTTAATATCAATATCCAAAAAAACCTATATTATTTTTTGGGCTTTGTTTTTTACTTTTTAATGAGCTTTTAGTGGGCTTTTTTAATGTTAATTTTCCTATAAAAAGTGATGGTCTAATTAGGACCAGCCCATCTATTGTGTTTTTAAGTTTTTTTTGCCACTAAATATTCATTTATATTAAATTGTTAGTGCCAATTTTGTGTTCAATATTTTTTTTTACCTTCCTAATATTTTGCTTCTGTTTTGTTATTATAACACACACCAACAAGTTAAAATTCAAATTATAAAGCATTGTCTTTAAATGACTTATAAAAAAGAACAAATAACATTGTCACAAAACACTTCAAGCTGAAAAATGTCTATAATGCACATCATCCCAATCAAGAAGCACATCAAGAATATTGCACTTTGATTTCTTAATATTATTGACATCAAAATCTGGAATTTAAAATCTAGAATTATAATATGATAGATTAAATTAGAAGATATAAAAATAAAAAAGTAGTATTTTTACCATACTTTTTAAATAAATGTCCTGATTTTTGAATTAATTATCATCCGTTGCTAGATGTAACTCTCCACCAAATTCTACAAAATAAAAAAAAATTAGATATGTTAGATTAAAAATGTGTTTATTAATAAATCATAAAATAGAAGGTATAAATTTATAAGAAAAATTACTTAATTCAAGGTTTTCGTAGATTTCAAAATCATTCAACAAGATTCTAATGTTGGTTGGAATTGGTTCATTCTAATGCTATTTGGAATTGGTTCATGATGCAATTAATTTTAACAACAAATAAGTGCTTGAATTGTTGCTGGAGATAGAAAACTTTGAAATTTGGTTAAGTATACAACCGTCTATGCTAAATGCTGATTTGAAAGCCACTATGAATATAAGAATAACTAGAATATGTTGTGTAATCTTTGAAAGTATTTTATATTTTGAAGCATTACTCTTCCATTACCCTAAAATATCTAATTTATCATCATTAGTGTCATAACCTAATTTTTGACCTTTTTATTTTACTTATTATTATAATTATTTTATTTACTGAAAAGGATAAAAAAAAATGATGATGAAAAAATAATAATGATGAAAAACAAGTAAAATGAAATAAATGAAGAATGAATTAAAATTTGGATTAAGGGCAACATGATTGGAAGTTTTGAGGTTTAATTAAACTTTGGAATTAATCTAATTAATCCAATCAAGGGTTTAATTGGTGAATTGATAAGTTTTGAGATTTAATTAATCTTGAAATTAATTTAATTAATCCAATCAAGGTATTAATTGGAGAATTGATAAGTTTTGAGACTTAATTGAGCTTGAAATTAATTTAATTAATCCAATCAAGGTTTTAATTGGAGAATTGATAAGTTTTGAGATTTAATTAATCCAATCAAGGGTTTAATTGGAGAATTGATAAGTTTTGAGACTTAATTAAGCTTGAAATTAATTTAATTAATCAAATCAAGGGTTTAATTGGATAATTGATAAGTTTTGAGACTTAATTGGACTTGGATTTAATTAAATTAATGAAATTAGGGACTTAATTGAAGAAATAGCAAAGTTTGGGGTTAATTAGGGGCAAAATTGCAACAGATTAAAGTCCAAGGATTAGCTTGTAAAAAGCGTTGAAATACAGGGGTCCAATTACAATTTACCCAGGGGCTTGATTACATGATTTCAGAACTTCAGTGACTAGATTGCAAATGGCCATTCCTATCACACAAACGGCGCCGTTTCTAGAAATCAGCATCGCCTTCTTCATCTCTTTCCACAGTAACAGTCTCTACAGTAATGGCTTTGAAGCCGTTTCAATTGTAGAGATGCTTGACATTCTCCAGCTATAAAGCCAAAGAAGATGAGAGAGAGCGGGGAGGAAAAAAAAGCCAAGAATGAGAGAAAAGGAAAAACTAAAAAAAAACCAGGAGACAGAGACGAAGAGAGAAAACGAGAGAGAGAGACCGAGAGAGAGACGAAGAACCAGAAAAAAAAGCGAAAAATATACACAATAATATAGGAGAAAAAGCAGAAAACCATGGTGAAGACCAGAGAAAGACAAGAACGAACTCAGAGGAACAAAACATAGACGCAAACGGGAGGGCTTGGAAGCTGAGAGAAGTCAGAAGAAAACACAAAAAAACCAGCAAGGGACAGAAGACAGAGAGAAAAGAAACCAAGAGCAGTAAAGAAAGCAAAGGAAGACAGAAGGAAGGAACGAGGCGTTGCCTAACCAGTGCACTAATCACCCGCAGCTTCGTCTTCGTAGTTAAGCACACCAGACCAGGTAAGTTCATCCTTTCCCATTTTGCAATTTAATTCACTTGACATTATGGCTTTGTATTATAATTAACCTTTACTGTACCGCACGCGACATGCGTGTTGTGATTTAGCCTAGCTGGGCCACTAGCTGGGCCTGGCCTAACCCATGTGAGCTGAGCTGGGCCCAGCCCCAAAAAAATAAAATATATAAAAATAAAAAAATAAAAAATAAAAAAATAGAAATAGAAATTGCATGCATTAGAAATAAGAAAATAAATGTGTTTTTTTTTATTCACTGATGCCAGAATAAAAAAAATATTTTAAATGATTTTTTGTTATTAGCTACGAATTTTTACCAAAGCCAGAGTTGGAATTATTCGTAGTTGAGTAATTACCAACGCCAGAGTTGGAATTACCTAGAATGGAATATTCACTAACACCAGTGTTGGAAGCATTTGTAATTAAATATTCACTGACGCTAGAGTTAGGAATATTACCAGTGAATTGTCATAACACAAATAAAAAAAATTAGCAATTTAAGACAATTAGCAATGTAGCTTACCTCAGGTAAGGTGCACTAGGGGTGCTAATACCTTCCCTAGCCACAACCAGTCCCGCACCATAGAATCTATATTGATCAGTTAGGGTTCCTAGTGACCATAATACTAGGTGGCGACTTCTTAAACAAGATCTTTTTCCTAAAAGATGCCAGAAATTTGTTCTTTTTCCATATTCGAGATTATTTTTAGGGTCGCCGCAATGTCAGGTGCGACAATTAGGATCCTCACAACCATAAACTAAACACCTCTCAATCTCATTTCTATTTTCCATACTATCTTCTTCCTGTAAATGCCTTTTGAATCGAGTCAAAGTATTAACATCTACCTCCAAGTCATCAATAGCATCATCATGTGTATATTTATTATCATCCACCATTTCACCAGCTTTCAAATAAAACTTATACAAGCTCACCAAATTATTTTTCATCTTCTTTGTTAGCAATTGTGCTGTCATAATCATATAACTCACCAAAATAAAATTTCATATATTTCAATTTGAGATGTGGATCTAAGACATTAACAACATACAACAAAAAATTCTGATTTATTTCATAACCCTAATACTTCTCAAACTTTAACATCATGTTCATCACCATTTCACTTAAAATATTATCTCTACTTTTACACAATTGCAACAAGTTTGCATGCATGTAAATCAATTCATTGAAGAAAGAATTTGATGTGGCATGCAATGAGTCAGAAAATCTCAATGTAACCGTGTAAAAGATCTTTAAGAACTTCACCAAAGTTCTACCATTTTCCCAATCCTTCAAACTAGATGGCCTTATGTTTTTTTTATTCGCCTTTGAATCAATCTCCAAAAAGTAACTCATATACCTAGGTTCACTTTCACCTAATCTCATAAACACCATTTCAAACTTTTCAACAGTTTCTAACATAAGATAAATTGAATTCCATCGAGTTGCAACATCCAAATACAATAATTTCTTACACTCTATATGCAACTTTTCTGCACACTTCTTAAATGCAAGTTGGCTAGAAGGTGAAGATCTCACAAACTTAATTGCATTTTGAATCTTAACAACCAAAACATTAATCTCTTTCAAGTCATCACACATAATGAGGTTTACAATGTTTGCACAACATCTAACATGCAAATGCTCATTTGACAATATATTAGTTGGTCAATCTTTCATCACATTCTTCATCAAATTGTCACATTATTTGAGCTTGCATTGTCTACTGTAACAATCAAAAGTTTATCAATCCCCCACTTTAACTAACAATTCTTAGTAACTTGACCAATTGTCTCACCCATATGATTGGAAACTTGATAAAAATTTTAAAAAAAAATTTATGCAAATTCCACTCATTATCAATTCAATGAGCCGTTAAGGATATATAGTTAATGTTTTAAATTGATGTCCATGTATCTGTTGTTAAGCATAATCGTTGACCCCTAAGAGCTGTTCTTAATCTTTCCTTCTCTTCAACATAAAGTTTCAAACTATCTCTTGTAACAGTGAAACGAGAAGGAATGTCAAATCTAGGTTGCATGGACCTAGAAAATAATCCAAATCCCTTATCCTCCACAAAATTAAATGACAACTCATCAATTATAACCATTTTTACTAGTGGTTGTCTACATTCATCTTAATTATAACCTATTGCCTTAAAGAGTACCCACATTTTGATCTCCTGATTCACCCACTTCTTTCTTAGGTTCTAATACCAAAACCTTTTGTTTCTTATCAACCACAAAAAGAAAAATTTTTGCATACTTAAGGTTGTTTAGGATCACCATCAAGTTTTGTAAAGTGATCCCAAATTTGTAATTTTTTTTCTATCATCAACATTTCTTTTCATTAATGTAAGGACTTGAGGTTGTTTACCTTTATTATCCGTGGTGGATCCTGCAGTGGTTGATGTTGGGTTAGTGCTAGTAGATGAAGCATTTTGATTTTAAAGTTTTTCCATATGTAATTACCAAATGAAAACATGTTAATAATCATAATTTATATGAGACTTAAAGGTACTAACATTAAAAAAAAAACTCAAAGAATATTGTAACAGTTAATACTACATTCCAGCAGGTTTCCAATAATGTTTTGGCTGTGTATGTGTTTGTGTTTTATGTCTTTCCAACAGGTTTTATGCACATAGCAAGAACAACTTAACAAGAACTAACAAGAACCATCATAACATGAACAACTTTAAAGAGCTAACAGGAACAACTTAACAAGAACTTAGGACACACACACACACACACATATATTGAACTCTTTTAGACAGTGATAGGTTATAGAAATTTTAAAGCAGTAATTAGCAAAAATCATTCATTAAAGCAGTGTTGCAGTGGTATAAATTTTTCAATTATGAAAAGGTTTACATTCTAGTCCTAATTGTTTTATTTTTTTTTATTATGACCTCAAAGTCAAGATTTATCTTTTATAAAAGTTATTGTGTTATAGGAGGGGGATCAATTGTGCGGGTTATCATCTCTCTCGGTTTAATTAAGATATAGGAGGGGGATCAATCAACTTTTTTTCTTTGCAGTAAGATTTATCTAGGTTACTGTTCTAATGTTCAATGAAAAATTAAGTTCCCAAAGCTCGAATCTTCCGATAGCTCCACTAGATCTCAACTCAAGAATTAACTTTTTAGTCTTAATAGAATCAAAAACTTTAAGGGGGAGGGTACTCTTAACTCACTGTTATATTAGTTATTAATCTCAAGTTCTTGCAGGGGAGATGGCCCTTGAAGGCTCTTCTTTAAATGTATGAAAATAGTAAAGAAATAAAAGAATTGGACTAGAATATATAGCTAGGCATAGCAATGGTAATACTGTGTGGTGTTGCTTGTCACCACAGTTGAGATCCTAATAATAATTTGTCTCTACAAATTCATTAGCCACTTTGCTGCTTCCATTTGAAATTATTTTCTGCATTCAAAATTATAAAAAGAAAAATCAATCTACAAATCCACATTCAAGAGTTTTTCAGATGCATAAAAATAATTAAGAACTATAATAAGCTAGCATGGTAAATGAAAGCTCAAGAAACTAACTGAGGGTTTGGGATGCTTAGATCAGGAGATATAAATTGAAAGGTTGGTTTTTGCGTGTGACTTGTGTGAGCTTGG
>Ga0325403_1003522_pt1 | contig 14317 bp, 10 predicted proteins | sample PopdelMetagenome_19_FD_205665 | JGI IMG/M metagenome (GOLD analysis project Ga0325403, IMG submission 205665) | Populus deltoides microbial communities from Bellville, Georgia, United States - Xylem-PdKOR-R4 | ecosystem: Host-associated > Plants > Phyllosphere > Stem > Wood/Secondary xylem...
TATATTAAGTGTTAAAATTAACAATATTATAATAACTCTTGTTATAAAAACATAATCGACTTGAACCTTGCCACCGATCTCTGGTCGGCTATGATAATAATCATTTTTATTTATATATTGACTTGAGCCAACCCATGTTAACTCTCCCGACTTGTGACTTGGGCCTTGTCCTAATTGACCTTTTTAGTCGGATTTTAAAACTATAATAATATTTTATTCTTACATTGACTCAGGTCAACTCGAGTTAAAGCTTTTGATTTTTGAACCTAACCTTTTCTCGAGTTGATCCTCGAATCAAGTTGTAAAATTACAATAACAACCATTTTTATTTTATGTTGACCGAGATCAGCCCAAGTTGACCCTCCTGATACATGACCCGGGCTTTAACTCCGGTCAACCCTCAATTAGGGTCTAAAAGTATGATAATAACCATTTTTATCTTTATGTTGTTAATGATCAATCCCACTCATGACCAGATCCTTATCCAGGGTCAACTCTAGAATTGAGTTTTAAAACTATGATAATAATTATTTTTATTCTTATATTGACTCGGCTCAACCCGACTCGTGACCCGACTTTGCCCCGAATCAATCCTCGAGTTGGGTTTAAAAGCTATGATAATAATTATTTTTATCCTACATGCCTTAGTTGAATAATTTTAGAATTAAAAGTTTTTTACAATGATATTTTAAGAATAAAAAATAGTAAATATTGTCTCTAAATATATGACTTTTCTACATCTTATATTTTGAAAATACAAAAATTCACTCTAAAATTATTTTAGAGACATATTTATTTTTATGTTTTTATCTCTTTAATCAAATATATTTTTGTTTTTATTGTTTTTGTTTTTATTATCACAGGACAGGAACCAAATACTATCATAAAATATATGCATAAAAATGAAAAGTGATATATATATATATATATATATATATATATATATATATATAAAATCTTTGAATATATATGTATGAATTATTTTATATATTATTATACTAATTTTGAATTGAAATACTGCAATAAATTGGTAAACTCTTCGTACTAATTATATTGAAAATTTGAATGGCTTCTAGAACAGTATTGATAGCTTAACCTCCAATTCAACCACCTTATTAACGAGTTATCAACTAGAATTGACTAGACTATATAATTGATTTATTTTGTTTTAATACAATTATAAATCAAGGAAAAATCAGCGAATAAATAAATAAAAATTGCAATCAAACATAGACACGCAACTGGTTAAGGGCTAAAGATTTGTCATATGGATCAAGACTCCACGTTTTATAATTTTATTTGAACGGAACAAACCTGATGGGCAGGAGTATTAAATAATTAGAGAAAACCTCAAGACTAGCATTAATTATTAAGATGAGGGTCCTGACTCTTGGAGATATGCACAGACCTGTCTCCGATCCCATTTCCTGCAGAGCACACAAAAGAATAATTCTTGCAAGGAAGCTTGTCCAGTTTTCTTTCTCCGTGTTTGTTTAGTCACCACTGATGTTTTCCTTCTCTCTCTTTTTTTTCGTTTTTCATTTTCGTGGAAAGAAGATGTTTTCGTGTGTTTGGGGGCAATGGAGCACGACTGTTTTATGAAATTTTAAATTTTTTATTTTAAATTAAATTTTTTATATATATTTTTGATGTGTGGATATTAAAATAAATTTTTAAAAAATAAAATTCTATATATATTTTTTAATATATTTTTAAATAAAAAATACTTTTTAAAAAAAAAAACCTCTAAACACTTTAAAAAAACACCCCATCTTGTCAACACAAACACCATTTTCCCGTATACTTGCTCCTGTCAAGGTTTTCAAGTCATCAAGACTCGAAAATACACTAAACCAGGATTAAAATTGAGAGAGAGAGAGTACGGTTTATACGAGGTCAAATAAGCCTTGAAAATCCGGCTGAATATCAAACCATATATCAGGCTTGTAGGTTTCGTCCTTAAAAATGGGCCAGGGCAGACTAACCTTTTCTTACTATATGGGCTGAACAAGCCTAATTCTGCTTTTCTAGCCCATTAATTGAAACCTATGGGCCTGACAAAACCCTGCAAATATTGAAGTCGTAAGCCCATCTAGCTTCAGGGGCCTAATACCCAAGAATATTTAATTACTTAACCTTTCAAGGGCATAGGAGCAAAATCTTGAATCTTCTCTAACAAGTTCACAATTTCCTTCTCTCTCTTTTTTTTCCCCTGATAAATACCAGTGAGAAGACTAGAAGTTAGCAGCCCCTATCTTGCTCAGAAAGAAAACCTCAAAAATCTGTGTTTGGCTACAGAGAAAGAAACCAAGAAAGTTAAATAATAATAATAATGTCAGGTATGGAGAGACTGCAAAGAATGTTTGCAGGTGCAGGAGGCGCGCTGGGTCATCCACCACCAGATTCTCCCACTCTCGATTCCTCCGAGCAGGTCTACATCTCCTCTCTTGCCCTCCTCAAAATGCTTAAGCACGGTACGGTTTTCTAAAATCCACAACCTACGTATTCAATTTTAGGGTTTTGTTGTTGTTCTATGTAAATCCGAGTTTAAACCCTGAATTAGGATTTTGGATGTACTTATTTTTAATGAATTTAAGAATTGGGTGATTTTTGTGTTTGATTTTGGTGGATGTTGATGATAGGGAGAGCTGGGGTACCGATGGAGGTGATGGGTTTGATGCTTGGAGAGTTTGTGGATGAATATACAGTTCGTGTTGTCGATGTATTCGCAATGCCACAAAGTGGTACTGGTGTGAGTGTTGAAGCTGTTGATCATGTGTTCCAGACTAATATGCTTGACATGCTTAAACAGACTGGAAGGTATTATTTTCTATTTCTGTCAAGTTGATTTTGATGAAAATCATGTGGTAGTTTTTGGGTATAGTTCCGCTAATGATTTTTTGATTCTTTGTTTGGTGTTGCAGACCGGAGATGGTTGTGGGGTGGTACCATTCACATCCTGGATTTGGCTGTTGGCTCTCTGGTGTTGATATAAATACCCAGCAGGTTTTGCTTTGTGTTTATGCTTACGGTCTTGGTATTGATATTCTTAATGGTTGGTGTCATCGGTGAACTTTTCATTGATGTTACAGGTTGTCAAAAAATGGATTGCTAGATTTAGTCATTCAGTGATTATGATTAGTTTCTTGTGTGTGTCTGGGCTTTTGAGTAGGCAATAGGATTGTGTTACCTTCTGAATTCTCCCTCACTTGGGAAAAACTACTGCCTGAAATAGGACAGCTTGATTACAAAAGTCTAATGTGAACAGTGACTGCATGGGTCAGAAAAAACACCCTTTTGAATGATGCTGTTGGACATGGATATAAATGGACTGAGGACTCTTGATTTGGGGAGTGCCAATGTGACCTAGAAGACTAATAACACTTAAAACGTTATGGTGTCTTTCTCTTACAATTCTCCTTATCCTCTTACAATATTTTGATGAAATTTAGTTTTGCCACCATGCTAAGATTGTATTGATTGAGGGAAGGGTTCGTGATTGCTATGTCTTGTATTTGACTGTTGTTTGTTTCAGTAATTGTTACTGCTTGTTGCTACTAGAATTGACTGTTTTATTGTGTTTGATATTCAGAGTTTTGAAGCTTTGAATCAACGTGCTGTGGCCGTGGTGGTGGATCCAATTCAGAGTGTTAAAGGAAAGGTGGTAATTGATGCCTTTCGTTTGATTAACCCACAAACAATGATGCTTGGCCAAGAACCACGGCAGACAACTTCCAATCTTGGGCATCTGAATAAGCCATCCATTCAAGTGAGTGCATGCCAAAAGTGATTTTTTTTCAGCAAACTATTTTTCTGTTGCATCAAGATTTAACATGGTTCACTTGAAAACTTTCAGGCTTTGATCCATGGATTGAACAGACATTACTACTCCATAGCCATTAATTACAGAAAGAATGAACTTGAGGAAAAGATGCTTCTTAACCTGCACAAGAAGAAATGGACAGATGGTTTGACACTTAGGCGGTTTGATACTCATTCAAAAACCAATGAGCAGACTGTTCAGGTGAACAGACGTTATTGGAGTTCCCTTAATCTCTGTTGTGTTGTTTTCATTCTGTCTTTTAATTGTGTGAGAGGGCGTTTGTGATATTTGAGTGTCCTATTCATGAACTCCCATGTTGGATCTAGTTGAGTGTCATTACTCATCCAGCACTAAGGCAATGTCTTTTGTGTGTTCATGGTTTGTCATCATTCATCTAGCATAGTGTTCCATTACTCATCCTCCAACATTAGAACAATTGCATCCCGAGAAACGGGCTGGGGATGGGGCTCTAATTCTGACAGGTTAGCTGAATCTCTGGTAACTGCCATCTTATCATTAAGGCAATGCCATTTGTCTGTTTCTACTCTGGTAGGTACTAGGTGCATACAGTAATCTCCATTTTTGCAGTGCTATCTATCGTGATTGGTCTTGATATTTCTTGAAATCTGCAGGAAATGCTGAGCTTAGCTATTAAATACAACAAGGCAGTGCAAGAGGAAGATGAGCTGCCACCTGAAAAGCTGGCAATTGCAAATGTAGGAAGGCAAGATGCGAAGAAACACCTTGAAGAACATGTCTCAAATTTGATGTCCTCCAACATAGTTCAGACATTGGGCACAATGCTTGACACTGTTGTGTTTTAGACCTGACTTTATGTCATTCTGTACTCTGTTTCAAGTAGAACGATCTTGATTCATAATTTACTTTTAGATTTCCTTTCCTTTCATTGTTTGTTATGTTGTACTGGACTAGTTGTCATGGTGGATATTTGGAAGACAGTTCAATCACTGGGATCAATAGAGTCATTTTATTATCTGCTTCATGATGTTAGATTATGGGGTGCTCCGCTGTGCCTGTGTCTGCATGCTGATGTTTGGTGAATTTGTTGTGGAAGTTATAATTAGGTAATCTAACGCCAGTAATGTTGACCACCTACGACAACCTGGGTTTGAAGATTGGATGACCACTATCTAGTGATATCCTAGTAATGCTGACCCCTTCGACAACTCGGGTTTGACTGGATGACCACTCAAAGCAGGTACAGCCTTGGGCTTTCTTCTTCTCCTTTTGAAGTGATCCTACAAATGAATGCATAGTCACGTGTTCAATTTTCTAAATTATCATGTCTTTTGGATGCGGGTTACCGTTCTTTCTTGGCACTCGTGGGCTTGCTGGCTCTTATGTTGAGCAAAGAGCTTAGGGTTGCAGTTGGGGAAAGATTTGAGCTCACAAAATTTTTGAATGTTTTTGAATAGTTAGAGAGAGAATGTGGTGTTCCTCTCAAGAAAAATCTTCCAAGTTGAAGTTCTTGATTTTTAAATAATAGCTTACCTATGTTGACAACTTAAGAGTTTACATATTTCCTTTCGTGTGATGGTTAATAACTGTTTCTTTCATCAATGTTTGTATGATGAAATACGGGACTGTGGCGATGATTTGGCCATGGGAAAGTAAATACATGAAATTTTTTCTCTTTGTTTGAACTTTTCAGTTGGTAGATTATTTCCTTAACTGGGTGGATATTATTTGCTCGTTGACATGAAGATGGGTGCTGTAATTTGATTGCGCGGTGTTTGTAAAATGATAAATAATGTTCTGAGAATTTGTAGTGGCGGGATGAAGACCCTACATTAAATATATAGGGTTATAAGAGGGGGACTATCGGTGCTGCTTAATCTGTAAACTACAAACGTGACAGGTATTTTTATAACCCAGAAGGTGCTATGCTGATTGCTTGATGCCTCTCTACTACGAATGGATTGCTTATTGTTATAGAAGAACTTGAAAGGATCAGATTTTGTGGACAACAAAATTGTGATTGATGCATCTGGTCTCAAAATTTAGTCTTTTGTAAAGTTTCTGCCTCAAAGACAGAAAGTATTGTCGTAGCAACAGTGGTTTCTTCCCTGATTTCCGCACATGTCTCTCTCTCTCTCTCTCTGTGAGTGTGTGTGCACGCACATGATTGAACTGCCTAGCTCTTCCTTTTGTTAATAAGAGGGAGGGTTTTGGTTTAGAGCCACGGGCAAGCTCACCGAGGGGTCCGTTTTACAAGAGAAGATGCTAATTGTTTCTCTTGCTGGTAGGTTAACTAGTTTTTCAAATTTCATAAACTTCAACACCACAAACGAGAACATGACTTGTGAATTAGGCAACCACCGGCTATAATCTAGAGGAGTATAAAAACGGTTTCTCATAAGCGAAACCTAGTTATTTATTCTTTAATCTTGATGTGCATGCTTGCTTTCCATTGCCAAGGCCAAAAAAAACAAAAGGATGAAGATGCTCTTGACTCTTAAGCCATCTTAACAATTCTAGCACCTTTGCGCCAGGACCAAGATTCAGAAGGGGATTTGGGCAAAGGTGGAAGTAACACAGCCTTTCTCCATAGACCGAATGGCCATCCCTGACAGTGACAGAACTCCTTGAGTATCGAGCGCTTTGGAAAATCTGGAAAACAAAACTCGTTGAAACTTGAACATCGAGAGAAGCTTGGCTTGGCAGAAACAAATGCTTCCCTGCTCAAAGCACTTGAACAACAGGATAAACAACTCCCAACAGAGAAAAATTCCTCTCTTGTATCATCATATTCATCGTTGTCATCGTTGCCGTCGTCCTTTTGTTGAACAGCCTTCGGGGTTACAAACAATTCTCCTGTTTTCGGAGAGTATACCCAGGAAAAGCTGTCCGTGAAAATAAAGGGTTTATGCCTCAACTTTTCCATGGCTCTGCTTCGAATTTCTGAAACAATAACCTGAAGAAGGAAAACACACTCAGATTAGCGAGGATAGAAAGAAAGAACATGATTTTTCTATTCTTTTCCTTTTTTTCTGTGAGGGGGGTTGGAACATGAATTTTTCAATGGTGAAAAGTGAGTACTTCCTGCTCATCATCAACGTCAGCAGTTGGATACTCTTCCTCAGGGCTTGAAGTTGAAATCCGTCCACCACAAGTACTGCAATTAGAAAACACATCCTTCAAAGTTGCAGCAAGGAACTTGCATTTCTTAGAAGGATTCGGTGCCTCTTCATGGTGAAAGACGCCCATGTTGAGAAGAGAAAGTTTGGTGGTATTTCCAACTTCAATGGTATGGGACAAAATATATACAGCACTAGCATTTATAAGTCATAGTTTTTGTTGATGTCCACATTGACTGGCTCCTGTGATAGTGGCCTTGCATCTTACTGACAGCAGTGGCTTTCGATCCTTTGGGGTAAAGACGAAGTTAAAAAAGTTGAAAGACGTATTAGCAAATTACTCAAAAGTCCCACTTTAATTTCTCACTAGTGAGATGCACGCGTGACGTGGCGGGGAACATTTCACCGACGTTATTGGATTGTTAACTCGTCAATCTAATTTTTTTTTTTAAGATTCGAAAAAATCTTATTTTTTCAAAAAATGTATTTTATTAGTCTAGATGAAGAAGTGAAACTCTGATTGTCCCAAACTCTTATAAGAGATGCACGCCCTGACTCGAACTCGAGACCTGCTGTGCATATCTTAAACTCTTTACCATCACGCTATACCGTTTGGGAACTTGTCAATCTAACCTGTGCACCGGTTAGGTTTTAAATTAAATTCAATGAAAATTAATTATTCTTGTTTAGCCATTCTTACTTGGATCAAGTTTGGTTCTTTAAAAATATATTGAAAACCACATTGATTTATTATTTTTTAAAAAATATTGATATTGACCCGATTATTATTCTTGTTATATTTTGGATCTACTTAAATTAAATTGAGTTAATTTATCTAACTCATAATCTAAATGATGATCTTGGTTATGTTAAATAACTTTGTTTTGTATAACTTATTTTTTATTTAATTAAATAATTATAAAAATAAATATTTGCATGATTGATAATGAATTAAATTATCAAGGAGAAATATATATTTTTAATTTAAATTATATTTTTTATTAATGTATTTCTTTATTATTTAATAAAAAAATATTTTTTTAATCGCAAGCATTATTCTTTAAATGAAAATCTATCATGACTTCGATAGCAAAAATTTTTAAGAAAACAATCAAAATAATTCTTTTAATAAAAAAAAACCTTGAACAAAACAATAGAGAAGGGTAAGTCATTTGTGCTAAAGAGACGAGGCTCGCATACTTGGCCCAACAAAAAAAAATCTTGTGCGCGTGGGCTTTGCAAGGCTAGAACCGTGACTTGATTTCTTTTTTTTTTTTTTCTTTTTGCTAAAGGGCGAATGGCCTTTTTATATATAAAGAAAATAAAGCAAAAAAACATGTTATCTACCTATCCAATATTCGATGACCAGACAAATCACGGAAAAAATAGGTTATGTTTTTTCAAACATAAAAAATTATTTTAAATCTATTTCATTTAAAAATACTCTCTTGATAAATTTATTTATCAATTTAAAATACCTCTAAATCGATTAAATAACACAAAATTAAATCAAAAACAAAAAAAATCTAAACTCTGTTATACTTTTTCTAGTAATATCAAAGCTAAAAAACACATTCATCTCGTGAAGAGAAATACATTAACACTAAATTTGATTTTTTTTGTTAATAAAAAATAACAAATTATTACTGTCTCTCTCTTCCATTATTTTTAGACAAGTCTCCTTTTCTTTTTGCAAATTTAAAATCTAAAATATAAATAAAATAAATTTTAAAACAATTCATTAAAGGGACAAAAATGAAATTGAAAAATTCTTTTGGCTAAGATCTTTTAAAAAAGATGCATATTCAATAGTAATAAAATATAACCCTATAATTTTGAAGGGTGTAGCTGAACTGGTCAAACCCCTGAGTTTGTTTCTCAGAGTTATTAATTTAAGTGCCACAAAACTCAAGGTCATTGGAAACTTACATGGTTGTTAACTTCAGGGTTTTGGGGGATTAGTCGAGATACGTGTAAACTGACCCGGACACTTATGGTTACCAAAAAAAAAACTACCCTACATTATGTTTTTTTGTCAGATTCGGTTCTCAAATTTTTATTTTTTTGCTAACAATAAAACTAGATTTTTATTTTATAAATTTGGTTATTAATTTAATGTGGGGATGTTTTTTTTATATCAAGATAACTTTATAAAAATAATAAAATAAATATAGACAGTCCAATTCTAATACAATATAATATAGAATGATGAATTTAAAGGAAAAAAAAACTAGTGGCTAAAAAAAATTTGAAAAAATAAAATAGAAAGAGAGAGTGAAACACCATACGAGTCTATGGTGAATTCTATCTTGGTCCACGGTGTTTCAACTGCGAAACAATGATCTCTTACGGGGACCCTCAATCCTCGATTCACGGAAGCCATGTCTTAAAAGAGTGTTAATCATGTCGTTTTCAAGTAATCACTTCAAGCAGAAGTCAAAGTGAAGGAGGACATGATACCAAATCGTGAACGCAATTTATTTGATTACTTGAGAATGATGCCCTGACGTACAAGTTATTACCGGTAAACAGAAACGTCCATTGAATTTATTTTTGTGTAACAGAAACTAGGAACAAAACTCGGATATGATCCGAATGAATTCTATTTTAAGTTAAAACAATACTAAAATGCAATTAATTAGGCGTATGAAATTTAATGAGATGGTGGAAAATGGTATGGCAAGCTTAAAATTGGATTTCCTCTTCTCCAACTTGAGCATGAAAGTAACCTGACCACGAAAGTAGTTAATTTTTTAAAGTTTTTTTTTTTTTATAAATATATTAAAATAATATATATTTTTTAAAAAATTATTTTTAATATTAATATATAGTATGAAAACATTAAAAAAAAATTAATTTAAAACAAATAAAAACTTTTTAATTTTTATCAAAAATATTTTTAAAATACAAAAACAAACAAAATTCAACCGTTACAAAGTGTTTGTAAGAAATAAATTGAAGAGAACAGAATTACAGGCAAATATGAAACTGCAAGAAATGGGAGTGTGTTTGCAATCTTCATCCACAGCAAGCAGGGATAGAACCAGAAGCAACCATGACGAATCAGAGTTCTTCGTTGATAATGATAAATGCATTGCAGACAGCCTAGCCAGGCCCAGATTCGCCACTTAGACAGGGTTATTGAACTGATGTGCGATCATATTCACGCCAATAAGGGCAACTCATGGCTAACGTAAAAAGCAAAGCAGTTGAATTGACAAACTAGATAGTAAAATGTAGAAACTAGTGCAGATACCACCATCAGAAGACGATCTTTTAACCTGCAGACAAACTCTCCAAACACCACATTTCACCTACTTTCAGCATGATAAAATGGAAAACGGTCCCGTGCTGCTACATCTACATCAGAGACGAATTTCTTTTTGGTGTTATCAAATATAATTTGATTGTTTACTCACAGAAAAAAATCTTCTCAGCTTGCATCCAAAAGTTTCAGACAACCAAACCCTGCAGAGATTTGGAACTCGAATTCGGCAGGGTTTTTGAACTAACGTGTGATAATATTCACAATAACAAGAGCAACCACAAAGCAATGTGAGAGCATAGTAGAATTGACGAATGCATAAACTGGAGCAGATGCCACCTCAAAAAAGTAAAAAATTGTCATCTTTCAACCTCACACAAACCCTCTAAAACGCTCAACTTGCCTCCTTCTAGCAGTGAACAGATGGAGAATCTGTCTGATGTTGCTACACCTACATCAGAGATGATTTTCTTTCTGGTGTAACCAAATATAAAGGATTGTTCACTCACAGAAACAAATATCAGATACTAAAGAGTCATGATCATCTTACACAACTATACATCTTTAGTGAATCTATCCCTTCATTTGATCAGTTGCATGTATAGAACAATTTCACAGCGAATTCAATGTCTGATCCTGAAGCCAAAACCACTGATAAGCTAAGAGCAAGTAAGGAGACCATATCAGAAGGGTCATAAAAAGGGTCATATAACTCAATCATTTCGACACACAGAAGTTGAAATCATAGATATAAGATGATTATAGTATGGCCAAAGGAGTTAACCTAACTTCTAGGATAGAATATTTAAAAGCAAACGCAGCACTCAACAATAAAATTTACCAAAGAACGTCAAAATCATGAATTTAGAAAAAATTGAAGGAAGAATTACAAATCTAGACTAATAAAACTACTTTACTACCCAACATCAAATTGTAGCAAAATCAAAATGATACCAAAGGAGTAAAGCATACAAGAAATGAAAGAGTCAAGTGGAGTTGCTGGGAAGTAAGAGAAATAAGAGACTGCAGCTTTACAACAGCAGAGGTTTTATCAGGAGGACATTTCGAGAGAGAGACATTCAAATACTGGAGAGCCTCGTCAAGCTTCCCAGCAGCCAAGGCTGCACAGCCTGCCATGTAAGTCCCATCTGCCATTTTAGCATCATATTGAGGATTTGCACCCGAATCGGAGCTCATGTTAGTCTTTACTATGTGGGTTGAGGATTGTGATGGCGAGTCGAGAAGGGCTGTGGAACGGCTGTATTCCAATTCATTAATAGCAGTCTCGATTTCAGACATGAGAGTTTCTGGGTTTGATGAGGCCACGTTTCTCACTCCCTCAAACACGCTCCAGTGAGTGCTCCCTTCTTCAGAACCCATCTATCTTCCGCTAAGCAACCATAGATGGTGTTCGTCCTGTCTCTGTTTTGGTTTGAAATTTTTACTTCCCCTGTTCCGATGGCGAAAGGAGGGGGGGCTTCTTGGTTCCATTTCACTGCTCTTATAGGTATCGCGAGGAGACATGTTAGTAAGCAGCAAGGCAGCAGCTTTTGGACTTGAAATTTGTAAAAATAAAATAAACTGATTATAAATAACAAAGCGAGTGTTTCAACTAATTGGATTGGATTTTTATCTGCATCATCTCTGTATTTAATAATAAATATAGGAAGTACAATGAGATTGTACAACTATTATCAAACTGTAAGCTTGTCATAATCAGAAAAAACCTAAACTGACTTTGATTTGTGCAACTGAGTATTAACTAAGTAAGTGCATGCTCTAACACCCCTCTGTAAATTCATGGGTGATTGGCAAACCATGAGTTTGAACCTTAGAAATTGAAACTGAGTTGCAGACTGCCCTTTGGTAAAACGATGAACCCAACTAATCCTATCTGACTAGAACATCTTTATTAACTACCTTCTGTCTAACAACATGATAGTCAGTTTTCACATGTTTGATTTGGGCATGGAAGCTAGCATCTGAAGCTAAAGCTAGTGCTCTAATGTTATCACACTAGATAGTATGGGGCAATGAAAGATAAGTTTGGAATTCTTTCATTAACATTCCAATCTAGAATGCCTCTATCGTAGCTAAAACCATGTTTCGGTACTCTGCTTATGTGTTCGAACCCAAGACAACTCCTTGTTTCTTGGCACACCATGATATTAAATTCATGCCTTGAAAAATATTGAATCCATAGGTGCTTCTTTGGTTATCAGGATTTCTAGCCTGCATGACGGTCATAGAAAACAATTAAGTTGGCAGCAGAAGGTGCATCAAATAGGTCATAGTTAATTGTGCCTTTCAACTAGCAAAGGACTCTCTTGATTGCCATCCAATGAGAGTCTTGTGGATTATGCATAAATTAACATAATTGATTTACTACATAGGAAATATCATTCTTGAAGTCGTAGGACAGACCGAGCTAGCTACAGGTACCCTGCTGGATTTATATTCATTCAGTTTTGATTCGTTTCAGACCTTTGGAATTGGAGTTTTGGATTTTTGCTGGTGAACAGCATACCAAAAGGTTCTGGGTGGCTACTTGAGACCGAACCATGACATATATGTGTGTGTGTGTGTGTGTGTGTGTGTGTGTGTGTGTGTGTGTGTGATCACTCTCATTGTTTCGTTGCTGGATCCCTTCAGGCGCTGCTGGTTTCCTAGGGGATTTTGCCCAGTTGGCAATTCATTTCTTCATATTTTGCCTTGTTAACAATTTTACTTGTGTTTTACAGTTTTTTTTTTTCAATTAATTTTCAAGATAATTAACAGAAGGTTCCCTCGGAGTGATCACACACGTAGCTTTTATCAAAACCAAAATATTTGGGGATCTAAATGTGGTTATCGTGTGTTACCATGAACAAAGGCAAAATTGATGTGTTCTTTAACCAGGGCCATACAAATGATTGTTAGGTCATAATCTTGAAAATAAAAATGAGAAAGAAAGCTCGATCCATGTCTTGGTCCATGCCATTAATCATTCGTCTCATGATGGAGAAACTTCACAATCATTCGTTACATGATAGAGAGAGTTCATAGAAGTGCAATTTTAATTGAGCAAGGAACAGCCCCAGTGGTTCATGTGGCTCATGGGCAAAATGTTATTACTTTGGTCAGGTTAGAAACAAAAGGCCATAACATTCCTCATATGATTCATGCATATCAATATAAGAACTTGGCACTTCTGTTTGTATACTTGAATTCTCAAATTCATATTTTGTGCTAACAATTCACATCAAAAGCTAGAGGGGCTAGCCATGATTAGCACATAAATATCATTCCCAAAGCCTGATGAACACGTTGTCAAGCTAGTTATTGTTGGTCTTGAATAAAAAGGAAAATATTTCTATTAGACACTCTCTCATAACGAATGAAAACTGAATGAGTATAAATCCAGCAGGGTACACTTATAAATAGTTGGTTTAACTATTGGAGAGAAAGTGTTAAAATAGTCGATTCTATATTTTTTTATTAAAATATTATTTTAATATATTTTTAAAAATAATTTTTTTAAAAAAAATAACTATAACCACACTTCTAAATTACACTCTTCTCCTAGCTTTTCTCCTCTCAAGTTTGGCTACTGAGTTGGCTCGGATTCTGGAAGTACACCAGTCAAATAATGGAAAGGATGGTGAGTGGTACAAAACATTTTAAAACCAGGATATTCTTTAGGTTTTAAACTTCATGTTTTAGAGCATGTTAAGATAACTCTATCAGGTTGTGAGAGTTGAGGACTTTGAGGAGATGTAATGCTAGGATGTGTTTGATGGAGAAATGAATTTGTCTCTACGCAGGAGTTTGAAGGATTCGCAGGAATGACAATATCATAGTCAAGAGAGAAGGGTAAAGAATATTTTTTTGGTAAATGTGCTCAAAGAAATACTGTCTTTTTTAATTTTTTCTGTAATTAATATAACGTGGGCTGATCCAGCTTTCGCGGTCAGCCTTACAATTTGACTCTCTTTGAGCATTGCCTCGTCGTTGTCTCACGAGAGTAGTCAGGGCTTCTAATTTTATCGAACTTCTTTCCCTAAATTACACCTTCAAAAATCACAACCGTTAAATTTATGAAACCACTTGCAATGAACGAGATTGCTTGTTCATCATGACTTGAGGAGTTGC
>Ga0325403_1003523_pt1 | contig 14316 bp, 9 predicted proteins | sample PopdelMetagenome_19_FD_205665 | JGI IMG/M metagenome (GOLD analysis project Ga0325403, IMG submission 205665) | Populus deltoides microbial communities from Bellville, Georgia, United States - Xylem-PdKOR-R4 | ecosystem: Host-associated > Plants > Phyllosphere > Stem > Wood/Secondary xylem...
AATACAAAATCAATATAAGTAAAATGTTGAGTAACTTAATCTTGAACATGAAGATTTTATTAATAAAATGGAGTAAGAACGCTATGAATGGTTTAACATGATTTAAATAGAATAATCAGACTTCTTGCTGGGCATTGCGATGCAAAAGAAGGAATTGAAGAGCAATATTGATAAAAGATGTGAAGAGATAGAAAACTATTTCAGAGATAAAGAAAAAGCCTTTGAGATAGAAAAGAGAAGCGAGCTTCATTATATTGATCCTCTTAGAGAAAAAGCAGAAAAAAAGTTGGAACAAGTTGCTTTAGATATAAAGAAACTTAATGATGAAAAAAAAGAGAAACCTATAGAAAATGCATCACAATTATTAGATGATCAAAGTCCACTTGTAATGTCAGCAAATAATGATCAACGATCAAAACATGTTAGAAAAAAATCTATATAGATGTGTGATTATGAGGCAATTGGATTCAATTAATTTGATCTACTTACTTATTTTGTTTTATTATTAGATTGTGATACTGTGATTTTTAAAGATGTTGTAAAATACATAAAGTGGCAAAAGGTTATGTATTACAAAATTGATTCTATTGAGAAAAACAACAGTTGAAAATTCACAGAGCTTCTAAAAAGATGAAAAATCATTGGTGTAAAATAGATGATCATGACAAGGTTAAAGAAAAAAATTTTACTGTTAAACTGAGTGTTAAGAATATTAATCTAAGAGAGAAAATGTTAGATAAAGTTTGAGAGGTTCATCCAAATATGGGGTGTATTATTTCGAACTTGTATTGATTGCTAACAACACAAATGCCACATTGTCACAATTCAATTTTTTTTTTTTTTTTAAAAAAAGCTTCATTGACCTTACTTCTATTTCTCAAATGCCTTGAGTTTGATTAGTGAACAGCCTCGATTTTAATTACGCAACTTATAAATGTCAACGAAATTTGTTTAAAGAAATCTGGCATTGCAGCTGTTTTTTCCTTTCATTATTCATCAACTAGTGACTTGTTATTTTTCGTTTCTGGGTGTCATTCAATTAGTGATATTCTTAATTGTTTTGTGTAATTCCGCTTACAAATTCTTAAAGGTATGTGTCTAGTCAATTATGCGAGTAGTATTTTTATGCTTGTTCACATGTTCAACTTGTCATAAGATTATTCTCCAGTTAAGAAACTGGAGTGAGTTTTTGTTTTATTGAGATTCACATGTACTATATATAACCTACCGAAACTTTCTGTCGTAACTAAGAAAGCTGTATAACTGTATGTGGGGAAGTTTGTCGACAAAACACTGCTAAAGAATTTGTGCAGAAAGTGAAAGCTAGTGCGATTTACTTGGTGCTTGGGCAGGCGGCCTTCAAAGATTTCAAGGTATGTTCTACTTCTAAAGTTATTGTATTTACCATTAATGATGATTCTTTGTTTGGTTAAGTTTGTAGTTACATATGCCACTGTAATATTGTTTAGTCAAAGAAATCAAGGTTAGCCACCTTAATTTTTATGCATTGTTATATTGTCTGGAAATTGGAGAACTGATTTCTAAAATGGTTGAATTTACAATTTTGAACCTTAATATTATTCAAAATTGTTGTTTGAAAGAGAATTCATTAATTGTTAAAGAAAAATTTCAGCGCAATGCAATTTTCATGAGCCTGTTAGCTCATGGTATCCTATGAGGAATTTGATTCGCTAGAAACAAATCAGTTTTTCAAGACGAGATTATTAATTGAGATATAATATTTGAGTTAGTTCTTTACCGTTTGAGGTTAATTTGGTGTTATGGCTTAAGACAGTAGATAGAAACTACTAATACACAGAAACAACTTGTTTAGAGTTCCAGAAATCATTCTCATTTTGTCTATTAAGTAAACTCTCCTTAATTTTTACTATAAGATGTTTCTATGTATTATTGCATGGTATTATTGCACTAGCACTTTATTTGTACAAGTTCTGGACCTAAAATCAAAAAATAATTCCTATTAAAAGTTGTGTGGTTAATAAAATCTAGGTAGCATTTGAACTTCTAAATTAAATAAATCCTTGTATTAATTCTTAATATATAAATATAATAATAAAAACAGTTATTTCATAAAATTAAAAAATAACGCCCTGCGTCACAAGGTTCAAAAACTATTAAAAATTCAATAATGTTGCAAACTAAAGTTAGAGTGAAATGAATTATCTCGATAGCAGACGAGTCCATAGTTTCTTGTTATTTCTTTTTTGTGGGCTTGTTAATGAGAAGGTTTCTGTTTCTGTTTTTTTTTTTTATATATATATATATATAAGAAAAATAGATAAAGCCTGGAATAGGCAAGAACAAACAGATAAAGCCTGGCAGACGAGTCAAAGGCACTTTTTTTGTGGGCTTGTTAATGAGAAGGGACTCCTTTTTTTTTTTTTTTTTTTGTGGGCTTGTTAATGAGAAGTTGGTCTGCCATATGATTTGCTTCCCATAAGAAGGTACATTTTGATGCCAATATAATTTAAGTGAGCCAAGTGTCCATGAAAAATATCTGCGTTTAGCCATTATATTGCTAGCTATTTGTGTGAACATGGGAAAAGACATGATCAAAGTGAAAGAAGTACAAATTTGATTTCATGCAAACTATTATTGTGGTTGTTTTCAGAATATGTTTTTTTATGACCTAGTGATAGTTTACACGTGCTGGTTCTAAACACCAGCGATTGTATCAGTTCAATCACAGGATGGAAATTGGTGGAACATCAAGTACAGATCAACAGATAATGGATCAGAGCCATGAAGTTTCACTTGATGTCAATGAGTTAGCTATTTCTTTAAGGGAGCAATTGAAAATCAAGAAGGCTTTCTCCCTGGCATGCTGCATCTACAGAGTCCCGGAACGATTGCGGAAGTTAAATGAAAAGGCATATACACCTCGAGTAGTCTCAATAGGCCCAATTCACCATGGTAAGGAAAATCTAAAAGCTATGGAAGACCACAAAACAATGTACCTGCAGCAGTTTCTTGAACAGAACAAGGTAAGTGTGCAGAATTTAATTAACATTATCAAGGAGAATGAAACGGAATTACGGGATAGTTATGCCGAAACCATTAATCTTAGTAGGAAAGACTTCGCAACAATGATCTTACTGGATGCTGTCTTCATTATTATGGTCTTACTGAACATGAAGTACTTTAGAGGGTTTTATGAAAGCAGACGTTGTGACCACATTTTCTATCGTCCATTTAAGATAATTGACGTAATGTTTGATATGAGCTTGCTTGAAAATCAGCTTCCATTCTTCATCCTTGAGAAGTTGTTTGAGCTATCCAGTGTAGCTTCCAATCCTGAGAATTGCACCCTTACTGAGCTTACATGTGGGTTATTAAAAGGTCAATGGGTTAACTGGGTAAAAGAGGACAGTTGGAAAATAATCGATTCCTCTGGAGTCCTCCATTTCGTTGACTTCCTAAGAAAGTGTCAGGAACCAACAGAGAAGCACCGTCCAGCGAAAGAAGAAGCTTATTTAAGCGCACCCACTGCGACGGAGCTCCATCAATCTGGAGTGAAGTTTAAGCGTCCCGGAAAAAGCTCATTATTAGACATAAGATTCAGTAATGGGATTCTAGAAATTCCACAACTAAAAATATATGATGTGATAGAAATCTTATTCAGAAATCTCCAGGCCTTTGAGCAATGTCATCATATGTACGGGGATACTTTCGTAAATGACTATATTACTTTCATCAGCTGCCTCGTCAGTGCTCCCAAAGATGTGGAAGTACTTGCTCAGAATGAGAATTTGAAAAATATGCTAAGCAGTAACGAAGCAGTGTCAAATCTTTTTCACAATCTTATCATAGAAAATGTTATCTCTTCAGAAAGTTTTCTTTCGGGTCTCTGCGAAGAGCTGAATTTACATTGCAGAAGGCGTAGGTACAAGTGGAAGGCAAACTTGAAGCAGGTTTACTTCAACAATCCATGGACTGGCATCTCAGTTTTTGCTGCTACTTTTCTCCTTTTACTCACTGTCACACAAACGGTGTGCTCTATCATTCAATTGTGATAAATATTTAACCCCTTGTAATTTTTTTTTTAATGATTTCAATGTACTTCAAATCCTGAGCAATATTAGCTCCTTTCGTTTCTTGTTTTCCTGATGATCTTGTTGTGTGCTATATCCTTCAATTGTGATAAATATTTAATCCCTTTGTATTTTCTATTCTTTTTATGATTTCAATGTACTTCAAATCTTGAGCAATGTTTTTTTTTTTGGGTAATAGTTGAAAATTTTATTAAGAAAATGACTACAAAGATGATACCCTAACTTATATTAAATGAACAAGCAGCGTTACTAAAAATTCACTAAATAGTAATGGATTTACCGACGGAATATTTCTATCGGTAATTTGAGGTTAAAATTACCGCCGGACAATATTCCGTCCGTAATTCAATCGGTAACTACCGACGAACAATATCTGTTGGTAGTTATCGACTGAATTACGAACGGAAACGTTTCTGTCGTAAAAAAAATGGTTCACTGACGTGGAGGTTTTGGCTGGTTATTTTTTCAGACGGATTCAAAAAGACAGCCCGTACAACGACCGCTGTTTATATTGCCGACGGAGTCACCGACGGATTTGAAATGGCAGATCCGTGCGGTGACGTGTTGATTGTTCCGTCAGAATCATCGACGGTTTCACCGACAGATATTTCATCGGTGAAACCGTCAATTAAAGTTAATATATGTCCACTCCACCGACCCTCTCTTCTTCTATTTTTTTTTCTTCTTTTTATTCTCAACTCTTTCCATTTATAAACAACCAGCTCTTTCTCCCTCCAAACAAAAATATCCCTCGTATCAGCACGGGATTAACTTGTACTTTTTTCGCTCAGGATTTCCTTTATAATGGCTCTATGTACAGCGCCGAAGAACTTGAAATATTGCGTGGATCCTTCACGCGATTGAAGGCCCAATATCACTGTGCGATCTCTCGTAGCTCATCCAATCATTGAGGGAAAAAAATCACGGTTGGCATATATATTCTTCAGTTTATTATTTTAAGGCACATGTACAGGAGATGAAAAGTCAAGGAGAGAACAAAAGATGTGAGTCCTAAAAAAATCTAATAATTAAAAAACAAAGCTGACCTCTTGATCGAACTGCCTGCTTTAGCAAAGAAATATGGATTATATGTTAAAGGAATTAGAAAATTATGATTTAAATGGAAAATGAAAATCTTGAGCATGTATAAGGAATAAGATTAGTTTTCTACTAATTATTATAACATACATGTCATAGCCAATTTTTTACCTTTTTATTTTAATTATTATTATTATTATTAAAAAATAAAAAAAAACAAAATAAAAAATAAAATAAATTAAAATTTAGATTAAGTCAATAGGATTGAAAGTTTAGATTTAATTACTAGTTTAATTAATCAAATCAAGGATTTAATTGGAGAATTGATAAGTTTTGAGACTTATTTTAACTTGAAATTAATTTAATCACATCAAAGATTCAATTGGAAAATTAATAAGTTTGAGACTTAATTAAACTTGGAATTAATTTAATTAATGAAATCAGAGACTTAATTGAAAAAATATCAAAGTTTGGATTAATTGGGGGCATAAGTGCAACAAATTAAAGTACAAGGACTAACATATAAAGAGCACCGAAATGCAGGGATCCAATTACAATTTAACTAGGGGCTTAATTACAAACTTTTCAAAACTTCAAGGGCCAAAATGCATATTACTTTGAATACCAAAACGGCACCGTTTCCAGTTACTGTTCATCTTCCTCACCCGACAGAAACGGACGCCCACCGCCGCACAGCCATTACTTCTGCAATTATCACACTTTATGGTTGGAAGAAACGGCATTGTTTTCTTTGGCTATAAAAGCCAAAGAACGACTGAGCACAACGGGGAGGAGGAGGAGGAGAATATCCAGAGAGAAGAGAAAAAAAGGAAGAACCGAAGAGGAAGACAAAAACAGAGGAGACACAGAGAACGGAAGCAAAAAAAACCCAGGAGCAGAGGGAACAAAAGGAAGAAAACAGAGATCTAAACCCAGCTTTGGTTTAGTCTCAGAATTCAAGCATAATATACAAAAAAAAAACAGAGAAAAGACGATACAAAAAAAACAGGGAGAGAAGAAAGAAAACAGAAAAAAAAAAGAAAGTAAAGGGAGGAGAGAACGAACAGGAAAGAGAGAAGACAAGTCAAAAGGAGGAGAAAGAAGAGAGAATTCTCCAGGAGTGCTCGAACTGTTGCTGTCGCCTTCGCCTTCGAATCGCCAGGTAAGGCTTTTCTTTTCTCTTTGTTTCTGCACATTTTGATTATAAGAGAAGAAAACGGGGCCGGGCTAGACTCAGCCCTAAAAAAGAAAAAAAGAGTGAGTCGGGTTTGGGTTTTAGACCCATCCAGCCCAAAGTGTGTTTGCTAAGGGTGTGTTTGGCAAAATACATCCTTATGCCTTAGCCAAAATTTTTATGTTCATTCTAGTTTGATGATTGGCTAAACGAGCTTCTTTTTTATATTAAAAAATTCCAAAAATATTTGGGGGCATTTGTTGATTTATTTGTTGGCCCCTTGCACTTTATTATTTTATTTTTCTTTGTGCTTGTATTTTTCTTTTTAGCTATGTGCTCAATCTGTGGACTATAACTGTTAAATATAAATATATTGTGCAAGGTTTTTTTTTTTATTTCCTTATGAAAAGGGTCAATAAAAATAAAGGATAAATAAGAAAAATGGCATAGAAAATTTCTTCTTTAAATTCATTTTTTGCGAAAATATTCACTGACTTCAAATTTAGAAATATCATATTTTTTGGATTTGCGCGATATTTACCAACGCTAGAGTTGGAAATATTCGTGGGAATTGTTCACTGACACCAGAGTCAGGAACATGAAAGGAAGGATAGAAAACGAAAAAGAGAACAAATTCTTAACAATTTTAGACAAAACCAACAATGCAGTCTGCGTTAGGTATGTCGTTTAAGGGTTGATAGCATCTTTCTTTTTACGTAATCAGTCTCGTACCATAGAATTTTTGTTGACCAGTTAGGGCTCCTAGTGACCATAATACTAGGTGGCAACTCCTTAAACAAGATCATTTCCTATAAAAAAAAAAAATAAGATGCCAGAAATCTATTCTTTTCAATTATTTTATTATTAGGGACGCCGCGATGTCGGGTGCGCTAATATAGATAGGATCTTTAATTCTTAAGATTTTGCGGCTCTATATAGAGAGAGAAAAATTAGTGTTTTTAAATCTAAGGTTATTTAAAAAAAAATAGCTTAAAAAGCTGTTTCAATAGAAGAAAAAACTTAATTTGTAAAATCATAATCAAATTAAAAATTGATGTGGAGAAAGCTAAGGATTTGAATTTAACACACGATAAGATATAAACACAATCAAAGTTCTACAAGACTATAGTTTTATTAATCAAAAAGTCATATAAAATCTGAGAAAATAAATTTAAATACCCTAAACATTCATAAATAGCTAGAAAACAACTGATTTTGAAAAATAATAAAGTTAACATCCAAAATTAACAAGGAAAAGGTTCAACATAGGGTCCAAAACTTTGAAGGCAATTTTAAGGACTTTTGAAGTGGAATTCAGGATTTTTGAAGTGGAATTTGGTGAGTATGAGCAGTGATCAAGTTTGGAGTGCGAAAAGATGCTCATCATAAGTTCAAATTGTTTTTTTTTTTTTTTATCAAGAATTCACTGTAAAATTTGAATTTGATCTAATAATTAAATAAAAAATTATAATTATTTTGAGTCTTTAACCATTTTTCTTTGTCAATTTGATCCATAAAATCATGGGTTAGTTGTCCCACATCAAAAATCCTATTCTAAATAGGAAAAAAAGAATTCAAAAACAAAAAAAAAATAAAATTAAATGGTAGCTTCCGAGCTTAATTTGAGCCTAAAACAAAAACAGCCTGTAAGCTGGTTATCCTATATAATTAGACATTTAAAACATTCTAAAAACATTTTAGTTTGATGGAATCAAAAGATAAGCATGTTCTTAAACTAGAGTCTTTTCAAACACCAAAAAAATCTTAACAGTTAAGGAAGTAATATAATAAAAATAATTATACTAAACTAATGAAGAAAGTGCCCACACCAATTAGTGTCCCCTTTCCTCGTAATTAAGAGGTTTCAAGTTCAACCCTCCTCTTTATGTATTGAACGTAATTTATCTAAAAGCAGAGTCACCAATCAACAGCTCTATCAACACTTGTTAAGGTTGAATGTTAAAATAAATAGTGTAAGATTCATCTCTCAGACTATGTAATGGTGCAAGAAGAAAATTTCTTTTGTCCCCCTTTGCAACAAAGCTGATTGGATGATATTGACTTAGTCCTTTGTTCATTACAAAGCTGGCTCCCTGATTGAAACCAGTATCTGATGATGTCCCTGATTTGCAGCTAAGCTTCATGCTTTGACCTGACTTATAATCCACACCACTGTACACGTAGCAACCATTCTGGATACCTGATTCCAGGGATACAGTTCCGTCTTTTCCATCCAATCCAGAAACCACGCGGAAGATAGATGATCCATCATCATCAGCAGAATTTGTGACTGCAAAGCTTCTGTCTTTTCCTTGCTGCACTAAAAGCATTCCAGGAAGATGGAAGGGTTCAAGCATGACTGATTTTCCAATAACATCTTTAACACTTGAGAGTTTCGAGGAAGAAGAGTCTTTTAATACAAGTCTAAAGGTGGCTTGAAGAGAAGCATCGGTGCCTGATTCCGGGAGCTTTTCCATGGATATTGATTGGTTTGAATTTGTTAACACAAAAGTCGAAATTCCAGACTCTTGGGAAAAAGATACTAATTGTCCATTATAAGAGGCAGGGATTGGTGTTATTGAGTCTGAAAGAGAATTTCCTGACCCGGTTTTGAGGTTCCAGTCACCACTTGTATGACCAGCAAGTAGGTAAGGACCATATAGTATTGCCTGAACAGAAGCATACTCATGCCGCTCATCTGAATGTTGTTCAGAGAACTTTGTCAGCTCTACGTCCAACATCATTATAGACATTCACGAAAATATTTTACAATACAAACAGGAATCCAAAGAAAATACCTTTAATGGCCTCTGTTCTCAAACTGATGGGAATCTGAAGGGTTAGCTTGTCACTGCTTCTCCATTTTCTATTGACTGATAAGAAACTGCCTGCATTAGAAGCAGAGTATTAGAGATTATTCCAGGTATCACTCTGAAGGTGCCAAATGAACTCTCCTATTAGCACTTATAAAATGTATTATATCAAATATGAGAAACCTGTAGATTAACAGATGCAAATAGTCAAGATTATACTTCACACCTGGAGCCGGTAGACGCAAACTCTGAGAATTTATTGTTGCTGTAGCACCTTCTGAATTTGTCCAAATTGGTATCCGCAAATACAAGGTCGATGCTTGGCTAGTCCCCTGCACAAATCAGATCCATTATGATCACAGGTAAGCCTTTTTTTTTCCACCCCTTGTTAAGACTTTCTATTCTCTGTGCACTTGCACACTACAAAAATAATTATAAATTTCCAGTACATTTAGCCACTTTTTAACATCCTTTTCCCAGCCAAGGAGGATCCAGGTTGAATTTTTTTTTATTGGCAAGTGCCTCCTTCAAAAGTAACACTAGTTTCCGTATGCTCATATGATAAATCGATTCAGTAAATACCTTCTTAGGAGAAAAGGTTAATGTCACCCGAAGATATGGATCCGAAGAAACGATAGGATCAACTTTCTGATTGAGCACAATCTGTCCAGATTTCCAATCAAGAGAGCTTGATATATACTGAATGATGTAAAGGCCTGGGGCTTCTCCTTCTTCAAAATATATGGAATCTCCCAGCTTTGAAAATGATTCAATTCCTGTGGGTACAACAACAAAAGATAATATCAAATTGTTAGCACAGAAGCAGAGGTATGTTTCTACTCTTACAAGTAAAAAATGATTAAAAACAGTGAACTGTATTAGCAGCTAAGAAAGCATGAGGCAGGTAACAGTTTCCACACCTGTTCCATAGCAGCACCAAAAAGAATCATACGAAGTCCCCCATCCATGATAGCTTTTGGCTTTGGAACTTCCAGGATATTGTGGAAGCATGTAAATCATCACTCCAGGTTCTGTTCCTCTTTGGATGCCTAGCACACCGTTTGTCAGAGCTCGCTCGTAATAATCTGCATAAGCCATTTCTTTGGTCCATCTGAACAGGTGGCGAGAGACCTACAGGTTGCAAAAAAAGTGCAGAGTATTTAAGCAGGAAAATTTTATGTAACACGAAGATGAAAAAACTGCCAGGTAAATGCCGTATAGATGCCAAAATGTTTACTGACATACAGACCTTGGAGTCAAAATAAGTTTTTGAAAAGATCGAAACAAATTCTATTCATCAAGTACACATAAAATCTAAATCAGTAAGCAGAGATATGAAATGAAACACACCTTCAGCATATTATAAGTTGTGCATGATTCCTCATTTTCTGTCTGTAACGTGCTAGCCAGTCGCTTTGGATCTGACCTACTCACACATCAGGCAAGGTGTCAACCAACACAGGATAAGATCTTAGCAAGCTTTTTTTTATGAAAGTAGAAGCAAGATTCTTCTATATGGAGGCATTAAACCTACTTCAGAATATCACTATTATTATTGAACGAAAAACAACAATCGGTACCAGAACTCGCTAACAGAAGTTCCTCCAGTTGCATAGCTGTGAGAAGAGTTGACTACATCCATGAAGAATGCTCCTATATCCTGGAAGATCAAATCTGTCTTAGGCAGTTTTAAGATCAGAGATCATGCATGCATGACTACTCTAACATGAACTGCAATAGTAGAACAGTAATCAAAATGCTACAACATTTCATAGAAAATGCTGCTCAGGTAATCTATGATTAATATAAAGCATTAACCTTATAAAGAGGATCGCCAGTGATTTCATATCGCATCTGTGCACCGATGACAACAGGGATATGTGTATTGGCGTGGAAACCTGATATGTCATCGGCCTACAAGGAAGAGAAGAAGCTTCTATAAAATAGCCTGCATTCCAAATTCATTCTATTTGCAATATAAAAAACTCAGAAGTTCATCTTAAATTAGGCTTGCTCTAACTGATTGGAATGGTTATGTCAAAGATGATAACATTTCATTTTACAAAATCAGAAGCTTGTTTTCTCAAAGGGAAACTATTCTTATCAGCAAAAGGAAGGAAAAGACCTGAAAAACCAGAAGACTAAAACACCAGCCAAAAGCTGATAAACAACAACTGGTAGTCATAAATTACCTGTACTGCAAGCAAACCAAGGAAGCAAGGCTTGTCAAACAGGTGAGCCAGCACCAAATGCTTTGGATCTCCCTGCACCAAAGTAACATTTAAGGCTCGAGTTAAAGATATCCAAAGGTTTATCTTCCACGGAACAGAGTAAATTCAAAAATATATCCATTCCAGCTCCAGGGAGACAATTCATAGGACTCATGAAGTGAAGAATCAGGAGAAGCAAAGGAAACTGCACAGATTAGTGCACTTACTGTTATGCTAAATAACTTGTAAAGGACATCATTCATACCACCAGTTTCCTCGTTGAGTGATAGATAATGCCTTTCAACACTGTAATTGGTTATAACGTTTCTAACTCGATTGTAAAAGTAATCAACCATCCACTTAACCATTTTTAAAGCTTGAGCATTATCTGCCAATGTATATTGGTCCAAAAGACCTGCTAGGATCTGTCAAAGTCAACAGCACAAATGGTTAGTCGTATAACTTTCTAAAGAATCACTACAGTGAACCATTTTGAAGTAGATACTACCTTATGAATGGTGTAATAAGGAGCCCAGACTGGCTTTATAGCTTCAAACCGATCAAATAATTCAGATGGGAAAGCAGAAAGGTATCCTGTTCCCATTTTCACCTGACAGGCAGATAGAGCAGAAACTACTGCAGACATTTTCTTCTTTAGAGTTTCATTATGAGTACTAGCCCACATCTGTGCTGATGCACTCAAATAGTGCCCTTCAACAAGCCAAATCAAATTTGTCTGTCATAAAAATATATGTACTAATATTGATCAACACTAAATTCAAGATCATCAGCAAAAACCACAAAAAACTAACCTACAAAATGTCCTCGAAGCTCGGAATCCGGTTTCTCCCAACCACCATAAGCTTTTCCTGGTGTAGACGAACCTGCAGTTTTCCTAAAGCTCCACACCAAGTTATTCACATCCAACATCAACAAGTACTCCAAGTTTGTTTGTTGAGCCTTCCAATGGATTGAACTTGGATCCAATCTCACATTATGCAATGACATTTCGTTAAGGAAATTTCCAGAGGATTTCAAAGGACTTTTCAAATTTCTATACATCATTTCCCAGCTATGCTCATCTTCTTCTCTCAGTTTCTTTCTTGGCAGCAAACTGGACCAAGCAGAATCATCGGTAGGTATCAAATGATAATGTTCAAACATTTCTTCTTTCCATGTTTCATTCTGTGATGATAACAGTTCATATCGAAATGAATGTGACGATAACTGAGTCGGGATGTTTGTACACTCCTTGCTGATACCAAAACTACATAGCATAGACACCATGGCCAAAACTAACAAACCATTCATTTCTTTTTCCATTTGCATAAATCACAGTTCAAGAACACCCAATTTGAGTTAACTTAAGCTTAGCAGAACAACTCTTTTGAGTTCAAATTCAATTAAAAAGAATCAAAACATGAACTTTAACTAGAACCCAGAAACCAAAACCTCACTTTGCCAAAATTTGCAGAAACAAAGCTCAAAATCATCAAATTCAAGTGGTACTGATCTTATACCAATAAACACAGAATTGTACAAGACTCCAAGTCAAAGAAAAGCACCAAAAACAAAGCGAGAAAGAATCAAAACCAAAGGGCCTTGAATAGCTGAATAAAACAGGGCACGTGAAGTCCCTATATATACATACACACAGCGCCAACAATAGCAAGAAAGAGTCCAAAAATATCAAGCTAAAAAGACTAAAAGCTATTACTCCTTCTACTACCACAACTACTCTCTTATCATCTCGTGAAAGGCAAGAATGTGGTTTCGTGCACATTAAAAAACAAAAGATAAGAAAAGAAACCAAAAACAACAAGGAATGTGTATTCTACACACACACACACATACAGAGAGAGAGAGAGGGATTTAGAGTAGACAAGAGAGAGTATAAGATGACAGAGAAGAATCACGGATAAGGTGTCGGTTTCTATGGAAGGCTGCTTATGGCTAAAATTTGCAGAACTGGAAAAGAGGAATCTGCAGTATCTGATGAGTAAAACTACAAAAACATAGAATCTATCTTTTGACAACTGTTGAGAGACAACAACACAGAGCTATGTATCTATTTAAATATAAAGTAAGAACTTAGCTGTTAAAAGGGTTCTATATATATATATATAAGTTGTAAATATTTTTAAGTTCCCGGGTTTTTTGTGGGTTGTTCCTGTTTTTATTGGATTTCCAGATTTGGAACAAGAAGAGAACGGTTTTTGCTCATTTGGTATAGAAAGATGAAATTTTTTTTCTCGTCAAATCTTAGATAAATCATCTCAACCAAATTAATAAATTAAGTAAAAGAATTTATTTAGTTTTTTTAATTATTATTGGAATCACCATCTCAAAAGGTGTTATTGGTACAATTTAGGCTTAAAAAAAACTGAGTGAAAGTTAACCGGATTAAATGAATGAGTCAATCTTAATTTATCAAAATCTAGTTTAATTTTTAAAAAAACTAAAATAATATTATTTTAATTTTTAAAAATAAAAATCTTGTTTACGAAGCAAAACTCACAAAATATTTGATGAAAGTTTTCGTCGTTAGCTTTAGATGATTTTCATTAATCATCACTATATGAAATTTGGAATTTATGGAATTTCTTTCCCTTGTTTTTATTTAATGTTAAGTGGTATCTTTAGAATTAAGTTTATATTTAATATTGACAAATAATTTATCTATACCAGAATTAAAAAATTTATGAAAAAATGTCTTTTCTCATAACATTGGAGTTGAAACCTAAAAGATGATATGAAAAATACCAAAGCCAACTTCTCCACCCAATAATGTCCGTATGATAACTTTTGAAAGAAAAAAACAATTCCTCAACTGTTGGACAGCATGAACAGTGTTTAATAATGTGATGTTTTGTGATTTTTAAAAATTATTTTTAATTTTTTATATATATTAAAATTATTTTTTATATCAGAATCATTAAAAAATATCTAAAAATCAATTTGATGTTTTTCTAGAAAAAAAACTTTGAAAGGTAAGTTGGAAAAAAAAA
>Ga0325403_1003526_pt1 | contig 14313 bp, 8 predicted proteins | sample PopdelMetagenome_19_FD_205665 | JGI IMG/M metagenome (GOLD analysis project Ga0325403, IMG submission 205665) | Populus deltoides microbial communities from Bellville, Georgia, United States - Xylem-PdKOR-R4 | ecosystem: Host-associated > Plants > Phyllosphere > Stem > Wood/Secondary xylem...
ACAACAAATCCACCGTTAACTCTAATAACCTGGCCATTGATCCACTCCCCAGCATCACTAGCTATGAATCCTACAACCTTACTTATATCCTCGGGCTCTCCAAGTCGGTTCAAAGGGCAAGCATCCGCAATTCTCTTTAATGTTTCCTCAGTTTTACCTGCAAAAAACAATTCTGTCGCCACAGGACCTGGAGCAACACAATTAGCAGTTATTCCTGTACCCTTCAGCTCCTTGGCCACTATCCTTGTCATTGTCTCCACGGCTGCCTTGGAAGCAGTATAGGCTGCATAACCTGGTGTGGGTGCTCCAACAAGAGATGTTGATATCATGATGATTCTTCCACCACCCCCATGAGCCAACCGATTAGTTGCCTCTCGACAACACAGGAATGCCCCTTTAGTATTGACATTAAAGGTCATATCCCAATCCTCCACTGTTGTGTTAGCCAAGATGGGATACTTTGGATCGAGCACCCCAGCACAATGTGCAAGTATATGAATCTTTGAGCCAAATTCTTCTTCAGTTCTGCTGAATAGTTGCTTGACTTGATCTGGGTCTGAAACGTCAGCTTTGATGGCGATTGCTTGAGGATGTGAAGACGGTGCTGAGGCGTTGAGCTCAGAAGCTAGGAGATCAGCTTGATTGGAGTTTGAAGCATAGTTGATGACAACTCTTGCACCGAGGGAGTGAAGGTGGATGGAAATGGCTCGGCCAATGCCACCTGAAGCACCAGTTACTATTGCAACCCGGCCATCAAGGGGAAGGGAAGAGGACACCACCTCCTTGGTAATGTCACTGGCCATGATGAAGATTTGGTGTGTTCAGAACTCAAGAGAAAAGGAAAGCGGTTTCGGACTTCGGAGCTTAAATGCAAATGGATTGTTGCTTGATACTCGGGCTTAAATATATGTGTTTCAAATAAAATAATAGTTCTCTCAGCAAAGATGCATCTTTCCATAACTAAAGGTATCAGAACGCCAAACTGTCCTTTAGAGCCTATTTCAATACGTGGCTGAAGCGGAGGCAACTTGGTCTCTGCACCTGATAAGATATTAATGTCAGTCAGCAGCAGCCATGTTAGAACGAACTCTTGGTAGCATGTTCTACAGAAAGTCAACATAGTTGAATGGCAAACAAAAATGCTTAACTAGTTAGATCAATCATGCATCATCAGATGCATCAGCCTTACCTCAACATTTATTATAAAGCGCAAAACAAGGAAAGAGGTTACAAAAACAACGCCTTTTATAAACGAGTAAAAGGACGAAGCAGGGAGGGAGGTGTAAGAATTTTTATGATATTAAATATTGCTAATACAAAATGAGTTCAACAGGTACCAACTGAATTAGAACAATTTTCCTGCTCACCAAAGCACGAGGGCAAGTGCTTGAAATGCTTGTTTTTTCTCTTCTTTTCCTGACCAAGGTACTCTGATTTATTAACAAACAAAATGGTTTGATCTCTGTTCTTGTCTTGAAATCTTTGGAAGGAAAAAAAAGCCTAAGCAAGTTAGATATATAATAAGTACAGAAAGAACAAGCCTATCCCGAAAAAAAGGAAAAAACACAATTGATATAACAGAAGGTATAGAACATAAAAACCGGCTGATGGCATTTTCTCATATAAATATATTATCACAAAAGCAGATAGGTTTGTGAAGCGGGAGCAACTTGGTCTCTGCACCTGCACCTGCACCTGATAAGATATTAATGGCAGTCAGCAGCAGCCATGTTAGAACAAACTCTTGGTAGCATGTTCTACAGAAAGTCAACATAGTTGTTGGCAAACAAAAATGCTTAACCAGTTAGATCAATCATGCATCATCAGATACATCAGCCTTACCTCAACATTTATTATAAAGTGCAAAACAAGGAAAGAGGCTATAAAACTAGAATATAATTTACATATTCAACGAAACCTTTTATCAGAGAGTAAAAGGACGAAGCAGGGAGGGAGGTGTAAGAATTTTTATGATATTAAATATTGCTAATACGAAATGAGTTCAACAGGTACCAACTGAATTAGGACAATTTTCCTGCTTACCAAAGCACGAGGGCAATGTAGAAGTGCTTGAAATGCTTGTTTTTTCTCTTTTTTTCCTGATCAAGGTACTCTGATTTATTAACAAACAAAATGGTTTGATCTCTGTTCTTGTCTTGAAATCTTTGGAAAGAAAAAAAAGCCTAAGCAAGTTAGATATATAATAAGTATAGAAAGAACAAACCTATCCCCAAAAAAAGGAAAAAACACAATTGATATAACAGAAGGTATAGAACACAAAAACCGGCTGATGGCGTTTTCTCATATAAATATATTATCACAAAAGCAGATGTGAACAAAATTGGTGATTGTATGCTATGCTATTATGATATAGCTGGAAAAATAATTGACACTGGATTACCATGGTTTTATTTTTTTCCTTTTAAATCTCATTCTTCATTATTGACAACTCATTGTTTGAGAAAGAGCAAGCATGATAGGTTCTTGCTATAAGGTGACTAGTTGCAGATATGAGCACCGAGACGAGGGATTTACAATGAAAAGTTTGCTTCTTAAAACCATTTATCTCAGAGTGTTCCACGTACATACAACAAATTATGCAAGGAGATGGGAGATAAAAGAAGAATGGCATTCTCAAGGAAAGGAAAGATTCAGAAACCTTATGATATGAACTCCAAATTAGAAATGGTGAAGAATTATCCGAGTCCTTTAGGAAGGACTCACTATCAGCAATGCCACCAAGTTCTTCAGATCAATGTTAAATCTCAACGGCGCTAATATCCAGAGCTGAGAAATATGGATAATCAGAGATGTAGAACTCGGGAGAAAATGGGTTTTCTCCCATTGAATTATCACAATTCACAAGTTTACAAAATTTTCTGTTAGTAAACAAGACAGAAACTTCAGTTAATAGAAAAAAAAGTAGCCCACAAAAGGAACCTGTTAATTTTTCACCTTGCAAAAGAAAAATGATGGTATTACGGGGATAAAAATAATTTTTCCTTAGGAAAGCACACCCTGTTGCATTTGGAGCATGTGGGAATAAACAGCTCCAAGCCAAAAGAAAAGTACTTGTTATAGTTGACATGCACACTACTACACATTTTAAGTATCAACGCAGATCAATTCATAGAAATCGTAGTTAAATATTCAAATAAGACCACACACAGAAAAACATGAAGAAAATACTTATATCAGCCCAAACAGATCAAAATTAACCATACTTGATTCATATAAATCATACCTAAATATTCAAATTTGGCCATTTGTGTTATTTTGGGATCCAAATTGGCATGCCAGTAATGAATTGTAACATGGATTATTTGACTGTTCGTTTCACAAATAATGACTCTATAGACTAGCATAGCTATTGAAGGATTTCATTTTAGTTTCTACTCTCCCTATCCAATAACAAACAATAGAGAATTCACCTCTTCTGGTTGCCATCATGAGGATAGTAACCTAACATTTCAGTCAGATTCAAAGACTAGATATTATTTTGCAGGAAAGATTGGAAAGAAGCAACAACTTGATGACGAGGCTCTAATTCACTGGTTCTGGTTATCGTCATGAGGATAGAAGTGTAGAATTTCAATCAGAATAAAAAAATTAGCTATTACTTTGCACGAAAGATTGATAATAAGCAACAACAACTTGATGACAACGCAGCAAAACTACCAGCTTCCAATTCCCAGGTCATGACCATCTTGGGCATTGCTACTTTGGACCAAAGTCACCGAGTGAATCTTTCATTTCATATTACTAAAAACTAAAAAGAAATCCATCAACAGCAATGTTTGTGAAAACAGGATTTAAACTTCTACATCATGCTGCTGCATAGAAAAACATAATAGAGAGTTGATAAAACACAGGTTTGCCAAGTTTTTCCATCATGTTGAAATTCTACCTGTGTATTTGCATATATAGAACCTTATACTTAAAACAGGTGAAGATATAATTAAGTGGAAGTGAAATATGAAAAACCTTTGAGAGAAAAATTACTAAACTCAAATATCTAATTCTCTGTAAGTATGCCTCTAGAGAAAAAAAATTGCACCTGTCCAATTCAATTAAATGCTCATGTCAGAAAATATACTTACAAGAAATTGAGAACTGTCATTTGTTTAGGAGCAATTATTTATATCATTGACAAAACTTCCAAATGAAACAAAATGTAATGTCAGAAGACATTCGTTTTTATTCCATTCTTATTTTTCTTAAATTGAATGATCAAGTCAAATGAAAGCTCCACGATAAATTGAAAATATGCTCTACATAAAACAAAATAGAAGACCTCTATATTTGGAGGCTATATTGTTTTCATAAATCTCCATTTTCATCTTTAAGTGAAGTTTCCAAAAAATAATTTTTCAGAATATTGATTGGTATGTAAATGAAGGATGAAGCCATTACCTCACACCCCACTTCAAGAACATGACAGGTGATGTTACCAGATGTTGTGAATTCCCATTAGTTCGTGCTGCTCACCAATAATCTTCACAGTGTTCTCAATTACCAATAATCTTTACATGAACAAATACCACCTTCAAAATGATGAAAGCGGTATGCATCTCGGACTATAATTGCTCGATTTGAAATCTTTGATACAAATTTAATCCATGAGTGGCAATCTTTACATACACGAAGGTTCTTCATTACATGTATTGGAACTGTGTCAGACAAACTAAGGAGTCCAAATGTAATAGCCAGTTTCTCACTGTGAATGTAAACAGTTGGATCCTTCTGCTCCTGCTCTACATCATTCAAAAGGCTATATCGATCTTGGACATAACCAATTTCAGCTGCTTTTTTATTTAGTTCAGCCAAGAACTCATATATTTTATCTGCTAGTGGATGGAGTCGATCACCAACATAGAATGCGTGAACCGAATTCTTAACCTCTATCCAGCTACGACCGGGCTCCTTCTTCACACCCCTGTTTCTCATCATTTGCCTGGTCTGATCCCTGCAATCCCATTTCCCAGATACAGCATACATATTTGACAAAAGAACATAAGTCGCTGAATCTTCAGGTTCCAATTCCAGAAGATGGTGAGCAGCAAACTCTCCAACTTCCACATTCTTATGAACTGTACAAGCACTCAAAAGTGTCCTCCAAATCGTTGCATCTGGTTCAATTGGCATCTCCTTGATAAACTTTCTTGCACGACTCAAAAACCCTGCTCGGCTGATCAGATCCACAACACACGCATAGTGCGCAGGCTTAGGCACCAAGCCGTGCTCTTTGCTCATAGACTCAAAGTAGCCAAGACCCTTAGTAACCAACCCCACATGGCTACAGGCTGATAAAACTCCCACAAAAGTGACGTGGTTTGGCATCTCACCAACCTGTTTCATCTTCTCAAAAAGATTCACTGCTTCATTACCATATCCATGTTGAGAATAGCCCGTGATCATGGCATTCCAAGAAACATCATTTTTCTCTGGCATCTCACAAAACTCCTTCCTGGCATCTTCAATGCTACCACACTTTGCATAAAATGTGATTAAAGCATTGGAAACTTCAATATCTGAATCAAACCCTCTTTTTATAATCATCGCATGGATCTGCTTCCCTTGTTTTATGTTTGCAATATTAGCAGCAGCACTCACAGCAGAGCCAAATGTGAAAAAACTAGCTTCTAGTTTAGCTCTGTTCATTTGAGCAAAGACCTTCAGTGCGTCCTCACAGTATCCACTCTGTGCAAAACCTGAGATCAATCCATTCCATGATATACTATCTTTGGCATCTATTTTCTCAAATTCCAGGTAGGCTTCTTTGATCCTACCACATCTGGCATAAAGACTAACAAGTGCATTACCAATTGAAAGGTCTTTTGAATAACCAGAAATGTATGATTGAGCATGAATTTGTCGTCCTTGATTTAGAGCTTGAATACCTGCACATGCACTGATTGCACTAGAGAAACCTATGTTATCAGATTGGATCCCTCGGTTAAGCATTTCTTTGAAATGTTTAAGAGCTTCAGCAAACAAATTGTGCTGTGCATACCCTGAGATCAGAGCTGTCCATGACACAACATCATCCTCGGTGAGTGTTCTAAGAATTACACGGGCAGTGTCTAGTTTTCCATGCTTAGCATACATATCTATGAGCACACTACAAACATACATATTAAACTGAAAGCCAGTCTTTATGACTTGAGTATGAATCTGCTCTCCTAGATCAAGAGCACCCACTGAGGTGCAAGTTCTCAAAATACTAGGGTAGGTGAATTGATTAGGTATCAGGCCTTTAATCTGCATTTGTCTAAATATTCGAAATGACTCACTTAAATTATCTAACTTCCCAAAAGCCACAAGCATCACATTCCACAAAACCACATTTTCTGTCTGTGCTGTGAGAAACATTTCATGGGCTGTTTTTATATCAGAGCAGTTCACATAAAGATCAAGCAGAGCACCTTCAACAATCATGTCTGAAGATATTCCTGCTTTTATCACATATGAATGAAGCTGTTCTCCCTTACAAAGGGCCCCATTTGACGCACAGGCACTCAAGAGACTTGCAACAGTAACACAGTCTGGTTTCAAGTAATCCCGTTTCATTTTAGTGAACAATTCCAAAGCACCATCACTAAATCCCTGCTGAGCTAGGCCAGAGATCAGCGAGTTAAATGAAACTTCATCCTTAGACTGCATTTTGCTGAAAACTTTTTCAGCAGATACAAAGTTTGGCATTCGGGAATACAATGTGACAAGAGCATTGCAGACATAAGTTTCCAAAGAGGATCCATACTTGAAAACTAGGGCATGAAGTTGCTCCCCAACATCAAACAACTTTATTTTTGTGCAGCCACTTAGAACACTCGAAAACACATAGGGAGTGGGAAAAATCCCCGCTGTATGCATTTCACAAAAGAGGTGAATGGCCTCTTCTTCATATCCATTCTGTGAAAAACCAGAGATCATAGCCACCCAAGAAACACTATCCTTCGTGCATAAATTATCAAATACCTTTCTGGCAGATATTATAAGCCCATTTTTGGCATACAACCCAATCAAAGGATTAGAAATAATTGGACTACAAAGAAGACCATGACAAATAATCCTAGCATGAATCTGCTCTGCATAGCGAATACCAACTCTATGGCCAGAACAAGCCCTTAAAACACTGGCAAAAGAAATTTCAGTTGGACTTACATTTTCCTGAACCATGCACGAAAATAGATCCAGCACTCTGTTACTCATTTTCTTTTCCAAAAAACCAGAAATTATCTTATCCCAACTACGCACACTTCTATTAGGCATATCCTCGAAAACCTTGACTACACCATCCAAATCACCTAACGCAAAATAAACATCAACAAGCTTGTTACACAAAACACTTTCATTGCCAAATCCCAACTTCAAAATCTTCCCATGAAGTTTCTTGCATTCTACCAAAGACCCAGAATTCAAACAAAGGTCTAAAAGCCATATATATGTTTGACAATTCGTGCAAATCCCACGGTGTTCCATCAACTGCAGAAACTCAATCCCTTTCAAATTCTCTTCATTTACTTGGTTGGGAAATTCATCGAATGCATAGCAAGCTAGAGTTGGTCTACTTAAATCCCAGCTAAAACACTGCCAAAAAAAATATAAAAATCCAATTAAAAATAGAGAGGGAGAGAACTTTTACATGTGAAGCCTATATCTTTAACACTAAATCGTCGCTATTTACTTAAATTTCGATGAAATAAGAAGTTATACACATGATTTTTTAACATATCTTGCGTGTAAAGTTGGCAATAGTAATAACAATGATAAAAGGTGGGTGTTACCTTGCGGGGGTTTTGGGAGGGTTTTAGAGAGGGAGTGGGGTTGAATTTGCGCGGGAAGTGAGAAAGGAAGGATTTTGAGAGTGAGCCACGAAGGGAAATCTGATTAAGAATCATGGGTTCTCGTTGGATTTGAGTGAGCATCAATCAATCCAATGGAATGCTAGCTTTCATGTCTTTCTGAGATGGGAGATTGAGAGAGGCAATACGTGTGGTGATTATGGGTAAGTGGACAAGAGGAGAGAAGGATGGATTTTTTGTACGCTTTTTTTTTTTTAATTATGGATGAGAGTACTTATTTGTTTCAAGTTTGAAAATAACAATAATTAAAATGAAAAAATGATCAGCAATTGGAAAAAAATTCTCTAATTTCAATTTCTTTACAACTTCTTTAACTTTTTTTTTTAATTTATAATTTTACCTAATCTTTTAAATAAGAAAAAATAGTAAATTTCTCACAATATATTCCCAATTTTAATTCTTATAAAAATAATTTTGTTTTTCAATTATATATACATTTAAACACTATATAAAACCTTAAATAAGGCATAATAAATTTTCTAAATCATCCTAAACCAAACTAATACCTTCTTAATACTTTATTTTGTCTATCAAAAGTTGAAAATATTTTAAAATAAATCAAAGAATAAAAAACCTTAAAAACATAATATAATCACAAAAAAATTAATTAAATATTAAATCAAACTCTTAGTTATTTTTATAAGAGATTTTTTATTATTGTTTCGACAAGCTTTGACTTCTTTGAATAAAAAGTTTCGTAAAGAAATTATCATATATTCTAGAAAATTCTACTAATATTAAAAATATTTTAAAAAGATTTATAAACTTTTTATCCTTTGTACTTAATTTAAATAAAATAGTTTAAAATAAAATAAAAACATGAATATTAGTAGGTTTATTTGAAAAAAGACTCATTTAAATAATATATATATATATATATATATATATATATATATTATGATACTAATAACAATAGTAGCAGGACAATTCATTAAAAAAAATTAATACTAAAATGTAAAAATAAATTTTTAACTTTCTATTGATTTATCAAGTTTTTTTAGTAGTTTTTAATTATATTTACTAAATATTATTAATTAAAAGAGCACTTAAAATTATATTATTTATTTGAAATTTCATTTTTCAGGTTAATTAAGCATAAAATTCAATACTGTCAGTCCATAATCTTGGCGTTTTTCAGAGCATTTAGAAACTCCAAAAAAAATATTTACAGGTTTTCTTAATAAATATTATAATTAAATTAGGATCCTTTATTTGTTTAATTATAAATATATGTTTAATTATAAATATAAATGAACATAATTGTTACTTGGCTTCCCAACGGTCAAAACTCGTATCTCGATTTTTAATATTACAAAAAAAACCCAAAATTCCTCCAACTAAAATAAATATATCAAACACGACACCGTTTCCTCTCTCTTTAAATCAAAAACACAAATCAGGATTCTGCAAAACCCTAGAATTTCTAAAAACTTAATCCCTAATCTCAATAAATGGCAATTGCACGAACTGGAGTCTACGTTGACGATTACCTGGAGTGTAGGTTCCTCTGCAGTCCCTGGGTTTCGCATCAAGTTTCATTTTTTTCTTGAAATACAATCTCGACAATGTTTAATAAATTTCGTATCTTTTTTTTTTTTAATTCCAACAGATGCAAATACATTGCCAGCTGAGCTTCAACGGCTTCTTAATACTGTTAGAGAGCTTGATGACCGATCCCAGTGTAAGAAAACTCCCATCCACATATACGTATACATGCATGTATTTTTGTACGCATACATTTCACTTGTGTGTATATGTATAATTTTTTAAATTTTCTGCAAGTATATAAATGTCACTATCTAGAAGGTTGTAAAAGTTTTGAATTTTTTTTCAGGTTTATTGCTTAATTGTTGTACATTCACATGTATTCATGCATATAAACTGTGAAGTTTTTACTTTTAGGTTTGCTTCTGGTGAAAATATAATGCGGTATAGTTGTGAAATTTTAATCTTTTTTTTGTAGGGTTATTGCTTAATTATTGCACATTTTCATGCATGTAGGTAGGTATTTGTGTAAACAAGCTGTAAAATTTGTTTTTATGGTTTAATTACTTGGAAACAACAGAATTTCAATTGTTATATGAATATAAACATGTGCACGCTTTACATGCTTGTGCATGTGTGTATGTTACATTTTCTTGTATGACAGGAAGTTTTGATCCAGCCTTCATTTAGCCAACATGTGTGTGTGTATGAATGCGTATGGTTAATTTTTTGATATTTTGGTATTTTATGGGTGGAAGCAATGATAAACCAAACAAGGCAACAGACAAACTATTGTCTGGGATTGGCATCTCAAAGCTTAAGAAAAGGAAATGGTAGTCTTTATAATTGCTACAACACTAATAACAATGAAGAGGATGAGGCAGTTGAGAAAATGAGGAAGGATATCGAGGCAAATCAGGATAGTGCATTGAGTTTGTGTACAGAGAAGGTTTTGTTGGCACGGCAAGCTTATGACCTTGTGAGTTTCTTTTATTCCAAGGCCTTTCTAATAAATTGTTTCTTGCAACATCTCAAATTGATGTTATATGGGGCATGCTGATTTATTAGGAGTTTGTTGGGGTATTATGTAGTCGCTACAATGAAAAAGGGTATTTGATTCGTATTTAGTAAAACATAGGGGGCATTTTCGCATTCAAGGTTGTGTTGTAGTTCTTAGGGATTATTTTGTTTTGAATTGCTGTGTGTCAGAAGACATGGAGAAAGATTTTTTAATTCCTATAAAGTAGTTATTTGACTGGATGATAAAATTCTGCCATAGTCTTCTCTGATTATGGCTATGGAGAATAGAATGTAATGTCTTCCACTCCAAAGAAGATTTCTTTCAGGGCATTGTGAGGTAAATATCTACTTTGTGATTATTGCTTTCAGCATTGTCAAGTCCTTGGTACTTGGTAAAGCCCCTAGCTAAACACACAGTCTTGCCCTCTTCTCATTTTCCAATGATGGAAAGCTTTAGTGAATAAGTTACTATGCTAAAGCATCGCATGTATCTTATTTTCCAAGATTCAAATGCTTGACTGGGTAGTGCAACACATTCAGGATGAGATTGTTTTCGCCAATAGGGACAACCAAGACGTGTAAGGCTTAAAAAAAAGGTCTGTCTGAAGTTCATTTACTCTTCTATTTCCTTTGGGCTGTTTAATCTGTTCTATGTGATAGCTAGGCGTTAGCCAATAAGTAATGTTGTGTTAGTCATACATTGTTCACAGATAGCATCTTAACTCTGGCTTAACTGAAACTGGAAAAGGAAGCGGAGAGCATTGAGTGTTGGTAGATGGAATGCAATTTGTATGTAACTAATATAGTTTATCTTCCTAAATTACTATACAGAAGTTCATAAAACTCTATTAATAGAAAGAAGAGTATAGGCACAGCATGACATAAATGGTATTCCAATGCTGTCAACCTGAGCTCTGAGCACAGACAATATTGGAGCTTTCTCAGCATTGAATTACATTTTAGCATCTTTGGCATTTCTTCACCAGGATGATATGATCATGGTGAAGGAATTTTTGTAGTTATTTTTAATGGTGAAACCAGAGTTTGGTGCACTTCTAATGGCCAATTCTCATATCATGTATTCAACCAGGAATTTCTAGTGGGTTAAGGATAAAATACAGCACCACTTTGCTTTTATTAGGTTAAATGGAAAATATATCATGTTAAAGAACTGATCTATGATGCACTCAAAATTTCAAGTTAGATGGCCAAGTGAAATTGTATCCACTCATCTTTTCTCTTGTTTCCTTCATTTGTTGAGGGGTGATTGTGGACAAGGATGACTCCCAGATCCTAAATTGTCGCTAGTATTGGGATATCTGAGCTGACAACTTCTGTTCCTCAGCTTCCCAAGTTGTCAAGCAACTTGTAATTAGGGTTTTTTTTTGGTAATTTAGCTTGATGAGAGAGAGCAGTTCGTTACAGGCTAAAGAACTGTTTTAACACCAGTGAACTGCTTGACCAGGAAACAGACAGCTGGCTGGCCTCTATGTTAAGTAAATTTTTCCTAGTATAGCGAATATGGAAGCGACCATCTAGTGATGGTATTATCTGTCTTTTTCTTTTTTGTATTCTCTTTTTCTTAGGTGGGTTTGAGTAAAATATCCATCTTATGTGAAGGTTGATTTGACACACTAAAACTAATGCTTGAAGAAAGTGTAAAATTGGAAATAATTGAAATTTTTGTTAGGATTTAGGATTTTGGGCATGCTAGACTTCCTTCCTCTCGGCCCTTCCCTGATTTTTTAAGGTAATGTTCTAGTTTTGCTTGACGCGTACAGCTGAATGAGAGACTGTTTGATGAGACTATCTTGTATTGCAATTTCCTGTAATCATTTGTTCATAATTTTGTGGCAAGATTCAAAAACCATCTTAACTGAACTTTAGAATCAGTAGCCAATATTGCTCCTGCATATATTATTGTTCTTCTTTCTTGACTGCTCATTTGCACCATTGGAGGTTTCTCTTCACCTGAGGACATTACTGGGCAAGTAGAGATTTCCTCAATTATTAGGGATTTCATCAATGCAAGCAAAGCCATCTAGCAGTTGCGCCTTTCACGGCATGGAATATCCTACTGAACTCACTCGGGTTTTTTCTAGATGCTCAGTGTAGCTAGCTTGTGAGACCCCAATAATCTAGCTTTAAGTTTGGGCTGAGTTGAGGATAATAACATATGATCCTTCTCATTCTAAGTGTTACTTGAGGCATGTGATAGGTTCATTCTCTCTCCCCCGGTCATTCTGTTAGGAGAGGATATGATAGATTCTTTCTAATCTCAATGTCTTGTACTTTGATCCGTATGCAGATAGACAGCCATGTAAAACGACTTGATGAGGATCTGAACAACTTTGCAGAAGATTTGAAGCAAGGTACAATAATGGATTGTCACTATATTGTTGTCTCTTGCTACACTAAACCTAGCACAGGATCTGTTAGTGGCTTAATTCTTTTCCTTTTTGTCATGTATTCAGAGGGAAAACTATCACCAGATGAACCAGCAATCCTTCCTCCACTGCCTATAATAGTCCCTAAAATTGAGAAACGCAGGAATTTTTACGGAACACCTCAATCTCAATCGAAAAGGATTGATTTCAGGGATCGGGATTGGGACAGAGAGCGTGATAGGGATTTTGAGCTCATGCCTCCTCCAGGAAGCCATAGAAAGGATTTCCCTGTTCCTGTTGAAGTTGAGCAACCCATTGATCCCAACGAACCTACCTACTGTGTCTGCCATCAGGTTTGACTTTTTGTTTAATGTTATTTCAGTTTCAAATTCAACTCTTTCTTCTGCAGAGTTGCTTTACGGTTTCTTTAGATACACAATAAAAATTCTTGTACATCACTAAGCTTCTGTAATGTTTGTGGTCATTTAGGTGTCCTTTGGAGATATGATTGCTTGTGATAATGAGAATGTAAGTACTTTCACCTTTGCTCTGTGTATGTTGGTGCTTGTCTTCTTGATTGAAGTTCATTGCTATGGTTCCTTGTCTAGAGTTTCATATCTTGCACTCAACATGAGTTTAAGTCATAACAAGAAAGTTTTTGTGAACATTTTGATAATATTTCAAGACAATAGTTATGGAGTTCACATGATAGATTGATATGGCAAAAATAATGAGAATTTAGAACCCAGAAATCATAATATCTTTCATCTTTCATCATTTTTATTGCAGCAGAACAATTTTAATAGTTGTAACTGTTTCGTATGTGTGAGAATACTTTTGCTAAATACTCACCCACTTGTTTGTCTGTTTACAGTGCCAAGGAGGTGAATGGTTCCATTATTCATGTGTTGGGTTGACACCGGAGACAAGATTCAAGGGAAAGTGGTACTGTCCAACCTGCAGGAATCTACCCCAATTTCAATGGTAGAATGTATTCATAATTACAGTTTCTTTATTGTACCATCAATTTTTGTTTGCAACAAAACATTACAACTGCAATGTGGTCAAATAGAGCCAGGTTTTGTTCCAACATTGGATTCTCTGAAGTTCTTATGTTATCCTCTCCCTCTCCCTCTCCCTCCCCACCTTGCTCTCCCTTCTTTCCAGGAACAGCAAGGGAAACAGATGTTTACATATCCCCATTGATACCGCAGTAAAATTCATTATGCATATATTACTATGAATTCTTGCATTCTTAATCGAAGTTATTTCAACAAGGGAAAAGTGAAAGCAGCAGTCCCTTAATGGTTAGGGTGTCCTCCAATTTCAACACCTTATAAATCCTTTGATTGGGGGAAGAGTTGATCTTGGTACACAGCTAATCCAAGAATAGTTTAACCAGTAAAACCAGAATTAATAAACAAATGCCCGAAATCCCCTGTGCTTTAGCAGAAGGCAAGAGCAATGGCATCTTCTGGTGGGAAATTGAATTTTTTTCGAGGGGGGAATTTGGATAGGCAAATAATGGTGGTATGAAAATTTGAAGATAAAGTTTA
>Ga0325403_1003527_pt1 | contig 14312 bp, 9 predicted proteins | sample PopdelMetagenome_19_FD_205665 | JGI IMG/M metagenome (GOLD analysis project Ga0325403, IMG submission 205665) | Populus deltoides microbial communities from Bellville, Georgia, United States - Xylem-PdKOR-R4 | ecosystem: Host-associated > Plants > Phyllosphere > Stem > Wood/Secondary xylem...
GGCCGGCAACTCGACCCGCCGCGGCGCCGTGCGCAACGCCGGCAGCAAGAAGGGCGCCACCACCGGCACCGGGGGCAAGGGCCGCCGCGCCCTCGAGGGCCGCGGCCCCACGCCCCCCGCCGAGGAGCGCACCAAGCACCCCGCCGCCAAGCGCGCAGCGGCCGCCGCGCGCCGCGCCGAGCAGGGCACCCCCGCGGCGGCCTCCGCCCCGGCGCGCTCCGGCGGCCGGCCCGCGGTCGGTGCTCCGCGCGCGGGGCGCACCACCACCAGCCGCTCCGGCAACGAGGCGGTGGCGGGCCGCAACTCCGTGGTCGAGGCGCTGCGCACCGGTGTCCCGGCGACCGCCCTGCACGTCGCGACCCGCATCGAGACCGACGACCGCGTGCGCGAGGTGCTGCGCGCCGCCGCCGACCGCGGCCTGCCGGTGCTGGAGACCACCCGCACCGACCTCGACCGCATGACCGACGGGGCGGTGCACCAGGGCCTGGTGCTCACCGTGCCGCCGTACTCCTACACCACCCTCGCCGACGTCCTCGACGACGACGCCGCCGCGGGCCGCGCACCGCTGGTCGTGGCCCTCGACGGGGTGACCGACCCCCGCAACCTGGGCGCTGTCGTCCGCTCGGCCGCAGCCTTCGGCGCCTCGTGCGTGCTGCTGCCCGAGCGCCGCTCGGCGGGCATGACCGCCAGCGCCTGGAAGACCTCCGCCGGCGCCGCGGCCCGCCTGCCCGTGGCCCGGGAGACCAACCTGACCCGCGCGCTGAAGGTCGCCAAGGACGCCGGCTGCTTCGTCATCGGGCTGGACGCCGACGCCGACGCCCCGGTGGGCTCCGCCGACGTCGCCCGCATCGCCGAGGGCCCGGTGGCGATCGTCATCGGCTCCGAGGGCCGGGGGCTGTCGCGCCTGGTGCGAGAGGGCTGCGACCTGGTCGCCTCGATCCCGATGGCCGGTGCCGTGGAGTCGCTCAACGCCGGTGTCGCGTGCAGCATCGCGCTGTACGAGGTGGCGCGCGCCCGCACGGCAGCGGGGGCCCGCGCCCGCCTCTGAGGGCCCGCTCAGCGCTCCCGGGCGCCTCCGGCCGGACCGGACGGCGGGTCCGTCGGCCGTCCACCTCAAGCGGGCGCGCAGGCGGTCCGATGAGGAGGACGTGAGCCTCCCCGCCGCCCTGGGCCGCGTCGCCCGCGCGGTGCTGCGCGAGGCGGCGACCGCCCGCGAGGGCGCCTCGGTGGAGGTCATGCGCCGGGCCTCCGTCGCGCTGTACCTCGTCGGGGCCGCTGTCACGGCCTCCGGCCTGCTCCTGCGCGACGACCTGCCCCGCCCCGGTGCGGTGTGGGGCTTCGTCGTCGGCGCCACGACCGCCGCGGCAGCGCTCCACGCCCTGCGGCGCCGGATGACAGCGGTGTGGCACTTCCACCTCAGCCAGCTGCTCGCCCTGCTGGCCATCGGCGGGGGCCTGCACCTCTACGGCCCCGGGCCCCACGCCGCGGCCGACTCCTGGCTCATGGTCCTCCCCGTCGTCAGCAGCGCCTTCTACTTCACCGGCCGCGCCCACGCCGCCCACGCCGCCGTCGCCGCCGTGGTGCTGGTCACCGCCCTGGCGAGCACCGGCTCCTCGGTGGACGACGTCCTCGCCGGCGGGGTCGTCGTGGTCGTCGTCGCGGTGCTCGTGCGCCTGCTGGCGCGCGCCTCCGAGGGCCCGGGGCGCGACCCGCTGACCCGCCTGCCCGACCGCACCAGCACCACCGCCAAGCTCTCGAGGAGCCTCGACCAGGCCGTCCGCGGCGGTGAGCCCGTCGTCTTCGCCGTGCTCGGCCTGGACAGGTTCACCGCCGTCAACGACACCCGCGGGCACGCCGCCGGCGACGCCGTCCTGCAGCAGCTCGCCCTGGACTGGTCGGGGGTCCTGCCGCGCGGGGCCGTCCTCGGCCGGTGGAGCGGCGACCAGTTCGCCCTCGTGGTGCGGGGTGACCTGGACGCCGCCTGGGACCTGGTGCAGGGGCTGCGGGCCCGCTGTCCCGAGGACCTGACCTTCAGCGCCGGGGTGGTCGCCGCCGAGATGGACGACGAGCTCGAGGACGTGGTCGACCACGCCGACGGCTCCCTCGCCGCGGCCAAGCGCACCCAGCGGGGCACCACCCACCTGTGGGCGCCCGGTACCCCCACCGGTCGCGGGTTCCTCGCGGCCCTGGAGGCCGGCGAGGTCGAGGTGCACTACCAGCCCGTCGTCTGCCTGGCCACCGGCCGCACCACGGGGGCCGAGGCCCTCGTCAGGTGGCGGCGCGCCAGCGGCGGCTTCGTGCCGCCGTCGGACTTCCTGCCGCACGCCGAGACCAGCGGCGCCGTCGTCGACCTCGGGCGCTTCGTGCTGCGGCGGGCCTGCGCCGACGCCGCCTCCTGGCCCCGACCCGCCCACGGGCAGCCGCTGACGGTGGCCGTCAACGCCTCGGGCACCGAGCTGGCCCGCCCCGACTACGCCGCCTGGGTGGTCGCCGCCCTCCACGCCGCGGACCTGCCCGGGCACCGCCTCGTGGTCGAGGTCGTCGAGGGCCTGCTCGACGAGGACTCCCCGGTGGTGGCCGACAACCTCCACGCGCTGCGCGCTGCCGGGGTGCGCCTCGCCGTCGACGACTTCGGCACCGGGTGGTCGAGCCTGGCCCGGCTGGGCCGCCTGCCGCTGGACGTGCTCAAGGTCGACCGGAGCTTCGTCAGCACCGTCGCCCCCGACAGCGACGCGGCGCTGTGCGCCGGTGTGATCGCGCTGGCGCAGGCGCTGGACATGTCGGTCGTGGCCGAGGGCGTCGAGACCGAGCACCAGGCCGCCTGGCTGCGCGAGCGCGGCTGCGAGGAGGCCCAGGGCTGGTTGTGGGCCCCCGCCCTGCCCACCGCCGACTTCGCCGAGCGCCTCCGCCACGAGGTCGCCGTGCGGGGTGGGGCGTGAGGCTCCGCCGCGGCGCGCTGGCTGCCGAGCTGATGCGCGCCCAGCCCGCGGCCACCCCCTCGGTGATGGCGTGGACGTCCTCGATGTCCCTGGTCGTGTGCGGTCTCTACGTGGCCGTCGCGACGTCGCTGCGCTCGGGGCCGGGACACGGGGCCGCCCCGTTCGGCGTGGCGCTCGCCGCCGTGGTCGCCGGCGGGCTCGTCATCCTCGGGCACCGGCGCTTCAGGACGTGGCACTACCACCTGCTCCAGCCGGGCACCGGCGCCGCGGTGGCCCTGGGCGTCCACCTCGACGGCGGTGGCGCGTCCAGCGCGGCCGACGCCTCCCTGTTCGTGGTCCTCGCCTCGCTGGCCTCGTTCTTCTTCCCGTGGACCACGGCCGCCGTGCACCTCGCCGTGAACACCTCCCTCCTGGTCGTCACGCTCAGCGCTGCTCCGGGCGTGGGCGCGGGGGACGTCGTCGTGCTCGCCTGCACCACCGTCACCTCCGGGGTGCTGGTGGGGGTGCTCTCGCGCGTGACGGCCAAGGCCACGGCCGTCGCCGAGCTCGACGTGCTCACCGGGCTGCCGAACCGGCGGGGCACCGGGAACCGCCTCACCGCGGCCCTGGCGGCGCACCGCGGCGGCGCGCCCCTCTCGCTGGCGGTCCTCGACCTCGACCACTTCAAGCAGGTGAACGACACCCTCGGCCACGCCGCCGGTGACGACCTGCTGCGCCGCGCCGCGGTGGGGTGGAGCGCACTCCTGCCCCCGTCAGCGGTGCTCGGGCGCTGGGGCGGTGACGAGTTCGTGCTCGTCGCCCGCCTCGACCCCGCCGGAGCCGCGGACCTCACCGACCGCATGCGGTCGGCGCTCCCACCCGGGCGCAGCTGCACCGCCGGCGTCACCGGGCTGGCCGTCGGGGACGACCTGGACACCGCGCTCTCGCGCGCCGACCAGGGCCTCTACGCGGCCAAGCGCGCCGGACGCGGCCGCACCGCGGTGTGGACGCCGGCGCTGGCCGACGCTCAGCCGTGGCTGGAGAGCCAGCCGTCGATCCGGTCGGACTCGGGGTCGTCGGGGTCGTCCACGCCCGACAGCAGCGGCGCCTCGTCACCGTCCATGCCCACCGCGGCCAGCTGACCGGTGTTCATCAGCCCCGCCTGCAGGATGAGCGCCTGCTCGTCGGGGCGCTGGGCCAGCACGTCCTCGACGTACCAGCGGGCGGCCTCCAGCAGGGGGATGTCGCGCTGGCGCTCCTGGGAGCGGTACCAGCGGTGCTCCAGCACCTCGTGGAAGATCTCCGCCGGCTCCAGCTTGCGGCGCAGCTCGCGCGGCACGGCCTTGACGACCGGCTCGAAGACCCGCGCCAGCCACTCGTGGGCGACGATCTCCTCCTGGTCGTTCTGGCGGTCCGTGGCGGCGATGTAGCCGTCGAGGTCGTTCAGCAGCCGGCGGGCCTGGTTGTTCTCGGCGTCGATGCCGGTCAGGCGCAGCAGGCGGCGGGAGTGGTGCCCGGCGTCGACGACCTTCGGCTGGATCTGGACCACCGAGCCGCCGACGTCGGTGCTGATGGACAGCTCGCCCACGTCGAAGCCCAGCTCGTTCAGGCGCTCGATGCGGGCCTGCACGCGCCACCGCTCGCCCTGCTCGAAGGACTCCGTGCCGGTCAGCTCGTCCCACAGCGAGTAGTACCGCTCCACGATCGAGTTCGCGACCTCCACCGGGTCGACGCCCTCGTCGAGGTACTCGGCGGCCTCGAGGTCCATCAGCTCGCCGGCGATGTTGATGCGCGCGACCTCGACGTCGTTGCTGCGCTGCCCGTCGGAGAGCTCGTTGTGCAGCTCGCCGGTCTCGGCGTCGACCAGGTAGGCCGCGAACTCCCCGGCGTCGCGGCGGAACAGGGTGTTCGAGAGCGACACGTCGCCCCAGTAGAAGCCGGCGAGGTGCAGGCGCACCAGCAGCACGGCGAGCGCGTCGACGAGGCGCGTGGCCGTGTCGGGCCGCAGCGACTGGCTGAACAGCGCCCGGTAGGGCAGCGAGAACTGCAGGTGCTGGGTCACCAGCGCCGGGTCGAGCGGCTCGCCGTCGGCCCTGGAGCGCCCGGTGACGACGGCGATCGGCACCACGCACGGCACCTCCAGGCGGCGCAGCACGCGCAGCAGGCCGTACTCGCGGCGCACGAGCTCCTCGGTGTTCTCCTTGACCGCGGCGACGGTGTCCTGCAGGCGCACGAAGCGCACGACGTGCCGGGAGATGCCGCGGGGCAGCGCCGCCAGGACGTCGGCGGGCCACTGGCTCAGGGGCACGTCCCACGGCAGGTCGGGGAGCGCCAGCGCCGCCGGCGCGGAGCCGAGGGCGGTGATCTGCAGGGGCAGCGCCATGCGCCGATCCTCCCGCACCGGAGGCGGTCGGCGCCGCCGACCCGCGCCGGTAGAGTCGGTCACCGCGCTGGTGAGGCCGCGGGACCACCCGGCCGGGCGCAGCGCCCCCGTCGTGACTCGTGCCGCCGGGCGGCGCCCGACGTGCAGGAGGTGCCGGAGTTGGGCCTGGTCGTGCAGAAGTACGGCGGCTCCTCCGTCGCCGACGCCGAGGGCGTCAAGCGGGTCGCCGCCCGCATCGCCGAGACCCGCAGGGCCGGGCACGACGTCGTCGTCGTGGTCTCCGCCATGGGCGACACCACCGACGAGCTGCTCGACCTCGCCGAGCAGGTCAGCCCGCTGCCGCCCGCGCGCGAGCTCGACATGCTGCTCACCAGCGGCGAGCGCATCTCCATGGCCCTGGTGGCCATGGCGACCGCCAACCTCGGCATCCAGGCCCGCTCGTTCACGGGCAGCCAGGCCGGCGTCATCACCGACTCCGCCCACGGCCGCGCCCGCATCATCGACGTCACGCCCGGGCGCATCCGCGACGCCCTCGACGCCGGAGACGTCGCCATCGTCGCCGGGTTCCAGGGCGTGTCGGTGGAGACCAAGGACATCACCACCCTGGGCCGCGGCGGCTCGGACACCACCGCGGTGGCGCTCGCGGCGGCCCTCGACGCCGACGTCTGCGAGATCTACACCGACGTCGACGGGGTCTACTCCGCCGACCCGCGCATCGTGCCGACCGCCCGTCGCCTCGAGCGCGTCACCTACGAGGAGATGCTCGAGCTCGCCGCCAGCGGCGCGAAGGTGCTCATGCTCCGGTGCGTCGAGTACGCCCGCCGCTACGGCGTGCCCGTGCACGTGCGCAGCTCGTTCAGCCCCAGGCCCGGGACGCTCGTGGCCGGATCGATGGAGGACCTTCCCGTGGAGCACGCGATCATCACCGGCGTCGCGCACGACCGCAGCGAGGCGAAGATCACCGTGGTCGGGGTGCCCGACAAGCCCGGCACCGCCGCGGAGCTGTTCGAGCACGTGGCCGAGGCCGGCATCAACATCGACATGATCGTCCAGAACGTCTCCGCCGCGGCGACGGGCCTGACCGACGTGTCGTTCACGCTGCCCAAGGCCGACGGCCAGGCGGCCATGACGGCGCTGTCCGCCGCGCAGCCCTCGGTGGGCTTCGGGTCGCTGCGCTACGACGACCAGATCGGCAAGCTCTCGCTGATCGGCGCCGGCATGCGCAGCAACCCCGGCGTCTCGGCGCGCTTCTTCAAGGCGCTCGCCGACAACAGCATCAACATCGAGATGATCTCCACCTCGGAGATCCGCGTGTCGGTCGTCACCCGCGCCGACTCCCTGGACGACGCGGTGCGCGCCGTCCACACGGCCTTCGGGCTCGACGCCGGCTCCGACGAGGGCCCGGCCACCGTCTACGGAGGGACCGGACGATGAGCGAGAGCACCCCCACCCCGCAGGCCCGGGCCGGCCACGGGCCCGTCCTCGCCGTCGTCGGCGCCACCGGCGCCGTCGGCACCGTGATGCTCGGCATCCTGTCGACCCGCGAAGACGTCTGGGGCGAGATCCGCCTGGTCGCCTCCGCCCGCTCGGCCGGCAAGAAGCTGCGCGTGCGCGGCGAGGAGGTCGAGGTCGTCGCCCTGGCGCCCGAGGTCTTCGACGGCGTCGACGTCGCCATGTTCGACGTCCCCGACGAGGTCAGCGCCGAGTGGGGCCCGGTCGCCGCGGCGCGCGGGGCCGTCGTCGTCGACAACTCCGGCGCCTTCCGGATGGACCCCGACGTGCCCCTCGTGGTGCCCGAGGTCAACGCCGCCGCGGCGAGGACCCGGCCCAAGGGGATCATCGCGAACCCCAACTGCACGACCCTGACGATGATGGACGCCCTCGGGGCGCTCCACCGCCGCTGGGGCCTCACCGAGCTGGTCGTCGCCTCCTACCAGGCCGCCTCCGGCGCGGGTCAGCCCGGCGTCGACAGGCTCCACGACGAGCTCGCCGTGGTCGCCGCCGACCGCAGCCTCGGCAGCCGCTCCGGTGACGTGCGCGGCGCCATCGCCGAGGCCCTGGGTGACGAGCCCTCGCCGTTCCCGGCGCCGCTGGCCCTCAACGTCGTGCCGTGGGCCGGCTCGCTGAAGGACGACGGCTGGTCCAGCGAAGAGCTGAAGGTCCGTGCCGAGAGCCGCAAGATCCTCGGCATCCCCGACCTGAAGGTCTCCGCCACCTGTGTGCGGGTGCCCGTGGTGACCACGCACTCCCTCGCGGTGCACGCCACGTTCCAGAAGCCCATCAAGGTCGACGACGCGCGCCAGGCGCTCGTCGAGGCGCCCAGCGTGGTGGTCCTGGACGACCCGGCCAACGGCGACTTCCCGACCCCGGCCGACGTGGTCGGCTCCGACCCGACCTGGGTGGGACGCATCCGGCAGTCGCTGGACTTCCCGAACACGCTCGACCTGTTCGTCTGCGGCGACAACCTGCGCAAGGGCGCGGCGCTGAACACCGCGCAGATCGCCGAGCTGGTGGCGCTGGAGATCGCCGGTCGCTGACGATCGACCACCGCCGCGCAGGAGACCCGCACCCCGGGGCGCCCGGGTGCGGGTCTCCTGCGCGTCCGCCGGCGCTGGCGGGCGAGCAGGGGCTGGTCGGACACCCCGGACGGACCCCGTGACGAGCAGAGGGCTCCTGCAGCAGCAGGAGCCCTCTGGAGGGTCGGGGTGACAGGATTTGAACCTGCGGCCTCTTCGTCCCGAACGAAGCGCGCTACCAAGCTGCGCCACACCCCGGTGGAGCGACCCCACTCTAGCCGAGGCCGAGGGCACCCCTCGACGCGGTTCCCCCGTGAGGTCGACCGCGGACGCCCGGAGCCCGTCCGAGGCCCGTTCAGGCGCTGACGAGCTCCAGCAGCGTCGCCTCCGGCGCACACGCGAAGCGCACCGGCGCGTAGGGGCTCGTGCCCAGGCCCGCCGACACGTGCAGCCAGCTGGAGCGGCGCCCGCGATCCCAGCGGTGCAGGCCCTTGGCCATCGACCGGGGCAGGTCGCAGTTGGTGGTCAGCGCGCCGAAGCCCGGCACGCACAGCTGCCCGCCGTGGGTGTGCCCAGCGACGACCAGGGGGTGGCCGTCAGCGGTCATCGCGTCGAGCACCCGGCGGTACGGGGCGTGGGTGACGCCGATGGAGAGGTCGGCGGCCGGGTCGGGCGCCCCGGCGAGGTCGAGGTAGCGGTCGCGCTGCAGGTGGGGGTCGTCGACCCCGACGAGGTCCAGGCGGCGCCCGTCGACGTCGAGACGGCCCCTGGCGTTGGTGAGGTCGACCCACCCGGCGTCGCCGAACGCGCCGACCAGGCGCTCGGTGGGCAGCGGCGTCGGCTGCGCGTGGGCGCGGGAGGGACGCCACAGGTACGCGGCCGGGTTCTTGGGCTTGGGTGCGTAGTAGTCGTTGGAGCCGAGCACGAAGGCCCCCGGCAGCTCCATCAGGGGCGCCAGCGCCTCCAGGACCTCCGGCACGGCCTCGGGGGAGGTGATGTTGTCGCCGGTGTCGACCACGAGGTCGGGCTCGAGGGCCGCCAGGCCGCGCACCCACTCCTTCTTGGCCCGCTGCCCCGCGATCATGTGGATGTCGGAGACGTGCAGCAGCTTCAGCGGCGCCTGGCCCGCCGGCAGCACCGGCACCTGGAAGCGGCGCAGCCGGAACGACCGCACCTCGTACCCCGCGCCCCAGGCCACGCACCCGGCTCCGGCGGCGGCCAGGGCCCCCGTGACCAGCGCTGCACGACGGATACCTCGGTGCTCCACCTCGTGAACCCTGCCAGACTCGCCGGGTGAGCACGACGAGCACCACCAGCAGCGGGTCCCTCGCGGACCGCCTCCGCGACGACCTGAACACCGCCCTCAAGGCCCAGGACGCCGTCCGCCGCGACACCCTGCGCATGGCGCTGACCGCCGTGAAGACCGCCTCGGTGGCGGGCACCCAGGCGCGCGAGCTCTCCGACGAGGAGGTCCTCGCAGTCCTGCGCACCGAGGTGAAGAAGCGCAAGGAGGCCGCCGAGGCCTTCGCCGGCGCAGGGCGCGCGGAGTCCGCGGAGCGCGAGCGCGCCGAGGAGGCCGTGCTGGCCGCGTACCTGCCGGCCCAGGTCGACGACGCCGCGCTGCAGGCCGCCGTGGCCGCCGCGGTGTCCCAGGCGGCCGAGGGCGGCAAGACCGGGATGGGTGCCATGGGCGCCGTGATGGGTGTGCTGCGCCCGCAGCTGGGCTCCACCGTCGACGGCGGGCGCCTGTCCGCCGAGGTGCGCCGCCAGCTCTCCGCCTGATCCCTTCTCGCCATCTGCCCGCTCTTGGCGCTCCCGAGCGCCTCAGGGGCGCCAAGAGCGGGCAGATGGCGCGGGGCGGAGGCCTGGGCAGGGGGCACCGGGAGGACGACGACGGCGTCGAGCGCCGCTCCCACCGCGCGCCACGGGGCGCACCGGCGGTGCGACGAGAGAAGCACCCCGGTGTCGCGGGCTGCCAGGCCCGGGGGGCCGCGTACGGGCCCCACCCGACGGGCCGCGGTGCCGCGGCCGCCGGCCAGGCGGTCGGCGGGTGGGCGTCAGCCCTCGCCGTCGCCCTCGCCCTCGCCGTCGCCGCCCTCGGGGGCCGGCTCGACGGTGGTGCCCTGGGTGCCGCCGCCCTGGCCGGCGTCCTGGCCCTGGTCGCCGCCCTGGCCCTGACCCTCGCCGCCCTGGCCCTGGTCGCCGCCCTGGTCGCCGCCCTGGCCCTGGTCACCGCCCTGGCCCTGGTCACCACCCTGGCCCTGGTCACCGCCGTCAGCGGGAGCGCTCGTCTGGCCACCGCCACCGCCACCGCCGCTCGGGCCGCGGGTCGCCTGAGGGCGCGGCGGAGCCGGGGCCCGGCCGATGATGTTCTGCGGCGGGTCGGTGAAGTCGACCTGCTCGGTGCCCTCGAGGGCCCGGTTCATGTAGTCCTGCCACATCGGCGCGGCGACGGTGCCGCCGTACATGGTCCCGTAGGTGCGACCGGCGATGCGGGCCCCGTTGATGGACATGCTGCGCTCCGGGACGCCGATCCACACCGAGGTGGCCAGCTGCGGGGTGTAGCCCGTGAACCAGGTAGCGACCGAGTTGTTCGTCGTGCCGGTCTTGCCGGCTGCTTCGCGGCCCTCGGCGAGCCCGCGGCCCCGGGCCGTGCCGTCCGTGAGCACGCGCTGGAGGGCGTAGTTCACGCCGTCAGCGACCTCCGGCTGGATGGCCTGGTTGCACTGGGCGCCCGGCACCGTCAGGGCCTGGCCGTCGGCGCCCGTGATGGAGGCGATCGCCCGCGGCGAGCAGTAGTTGCCCCGCGCGGCGAAGGCGGCGTAGGCCGTGGCCACGCTGAGCGGTGCCACCTCGTCGACACCGAGCATCATCGCCGGGGTCACGTTGATGTCCGTGCTCACCTGACCGGTGATGTTGCGCTTGTCGGCCTTGGCCTTGTGCATGCCGAGGGCCTGGGCCGTGGCGCCCACGTCGCAGAGGTTGAGCTGGTTCTCCATCGCGGCGTAGCCGGTGTTGATGGACTTGTACGTGGCCTCGATGACGGGCATGGTCCCGCTCTCCTCACCGTCCCCGGCGTTGCCGGGGCCGTACTCGTCGCCTTGGAAGCCCGAGCCGGAGTAGCAGCTGCCGTACTTCCAGCTGCTGTTCGGGTAGTCGCGCTCGGTGCCGTTGACCGTGGCGTTGAGCGTGCGGCCGGAGGCCAGCCAGGTGGCCAGCACGAAGGGCTTGAAGTTCGAGCCCGGCTGGAAGCCGCCCGAGCCGCCCTCGAGGAAGTCGGTGTTGTAGTTGATGGACGTGTAACCCAGCGGCGCGTCGGGCGAGGTGCTGTAGGTGCGGTTCTGGGCCATCGCGATGATGTTGCCGGTGCCCGGCTCCACGGAGACGATCGAGGCGCCGAGGTTCGAGGTGCCGTCGTCGCGGACCACCTCGCCCTCGCCGTTGACGTGGTTGGTCCGCACCGTCGAGTCGGTGGCGGGCACCGCGGTGGCGACCTCTTCGAAGGCCGCCTGCTGCTTGCCGGGGTCGAGGGTCGTCGTGATGGTCAGCCCGCCGCGGTAGAGCAGCTTGAGCCGCTCCTCCTTGGTGCCGCCGAAGGCGTCGTCGTCGCGGAACTGCTTGACGGCGTAGTCGCAGAAGTAGCCGGCCTGGCCCGCCTGCTCGCAGCCGTTCGGCGTCGGCTGCACGTCCAGCATCTGGTCGATGGGGATCGCCGTGGCGGCGTCGTGGTCGGCCTGGGAGATCACGCCGAGCTGCAGCATGCGGCCCAGCACCACGTCGCGGCGGCCCTGGGCGTCCTGCGGGTTCTTCAGCGGGTCGTAGCCCACCGGGTTCTGCACGATGCCGGCGAGCAGCGCCGCCTGGGGCAGGTCGAGGTCCTTGGCGGAGCGGTTGAACCAGTGGCGGCTCGCGGCCTCGACGCCGTACTGCCCGCCCCCGAAGTTGGCGATGTTCAGGTAGTTCTCGAGGATCGTGTCCTTCGAGTACTGCTTCTCCGCCGCGATCGCGAGCTTCATCTCGCGCAGCTTGCGGGTGTAGCCCTCCAGGCCCGACCTGACGGTCACCTCGTTGAAGGCCGCCTGGCGCTCCTCGGCGCTGGCGTTGGTGGGGAGGTCGGACAGGGCCTCCTCCACCTGCACGTTCTTGATCCACTGCTGCGTCAGCGTGGACGCGCCCTGCACGTCACCGCCCTGCGCGTTCTGCACCAGCGCGCGGGTCAGGCCGCGCGGGTCGACCCCGCCGTGGTCGTAGAAGCGGTTGTCCTCGATGGCCACGATCGCCGAGCGCATGACCTGGTTGACCTGGTCGAGCGGCACCGAGATGCGGTTCTCGTAGTAGAAGGTGGCCATCGGGCTGCCGTCGGCGTAGAGGATCCGCGACTGCTGGCTGAGCGGGGGCTGCTCCAGGGCCGAGGGGAGGTCGTTGAAGGCCCCCACGACGTCGTTGCTGGTGCGGCCCGCGGCGATGACGGCGGGGGCGGCGATGCCCGCGACCAGGACGCCCGCGCCCACGCTCGCGGCGAGGAAGCCGGCCAGCAGCTTCACCGCGCGCCCCGCGGACGGCGCCCGGCGCGGAGAGGACTCGGGGGAGCGCTGCGGCATGCGTCAAGAGTACGGGGAGAAGACCGCTCACCCGGTCCTCCCAGGAAGCCCCTTACCAGACCCGGACGGGTGCTGGCTGGGCCGACGGTGACTAGTCACCGGTGGTCCTCGAAATGGCCCGGGAGAGGGGTGCCTTCGAGCGTGACCAGTTCGTAACTTCATCTGTGTCACTCGTCCGGAGCGAGCGGAACGGGCCGAAAGGTCCGGATCGCCCCCCGCGGCGGGATCCCCGATCGGCGCTTCCCCGCCGCTCCACCGACCGGAAGGCACCACCATGAGCGAGACCGCGATCCTCGAGCCCGCCGAGTGGACCACCCAGGCCGCCTGCCGCGACACCGACCCGGACGCGCTGTTCGTCCAGGGCGCCGAGCAGAACCGCGCCAAGGTCGTCTGCCAGGCCTGCCCCGTGCGCACCGAGTGCCTCGCGGACTCCCTCGACAACCGCATCGAATTCGGCGTCTGGGGCGGCATGACCGAGCGCGAGCGCCGCGCCATCCTCAAGCGCCGCCCGAACGTGCAGTCCTGGAGCCGCCTGCTGCAGGCCGCCAAGGCCGAGCACGCCCGCGTCGAGGCCGCCGCCACCGCTCGCACCGCCTGAGACCCACCCCCTGACCCGCGGCCCCCGCCGCACCCGGCCGGGGCCGGAGGCGAGGGGCTCAGCCCGCAGCCAGCGCACCGCCGACGGTGCGCAGGGCGCCCAGGTCGGCGACGTCGCCGTCCAGGGCGGGCACCACGGCCGTCGCGGTCGCCGGGCTCCCGGCCACCAGGGCCTCCACCAGCCCCCGCTCCCGCTCGACCCGCTCCACCAGCTCGACGTGCAGGTCCAGAGCACGGGCCGCCGCGAGCTCGGCCTCCCCGGCGCCGGGACCGCTCCTCAGCCGCTCCGCCGCCGCCGCCGCGCGCCCGGCGTCCAGCCCGGTCGCAGCGCCCGCGGCCCGGTTGACGACCACCGCCGCCGGGTGCAGCCCCGAGGAGCGCAGACGCTCCACCAGGAACGCCGCCTCGGTCAGCGGCTCCGCCTCCGGCGCCGTCACCACCACGAACGCCGTCCGCGAGTCCTGCAGCGCCGCCGAGGTCGCCTCGGCCCGCGCCCGGAAGCCGCCGAACACCTCGTCCAGTCCCGCCACCAGCGACTGCACGTCGCGCAGCAGCCTCCCGCCGAGCACCTTGTCCATCGCCGCCGCGGCGCCCCCGGCCAGCGCGCCGACCACGCGGCCGCCCGCCGCGCGCACGCCGCGGGCCGGACCCGACCCCGCTGGCGCCCCACCCGCAGCTCCACCGGCCGCGAAGCGCGCGGGAGCCGTGAGCAGCCGGGCGAACCGCCCGTCGAGGAAGCCCGCCAGGCGCGCCGGTGCGTCGAGGAAGTCCAGCGCCGAGCGGCTGGGCGGGGTGTCGACGACGACGAGGTCCCAGCCCCCGGGGGCGTCGCGGCCGGCGCGGAGCTGGCCGAGCCGCTCCATCGCCATGTACTCCTGCGTGCCGGAGAACGACGTCGCCAGCGAGGTGTAGACCGGGTTCGCCTTGACCGCAGCCGCCCGCTGCGGAGGCAGCGCCGCGTCGACCAGGCCGTCGAGGGTGCGCCGGGCGTCCAGCACGAGGGCGTCCAGGCTGCCCCCGGCGGCGGTGTCGACCCCGGGCACGCGACGCGGCTCGTCGGGGGCGGGCCCGTCGTCGTCCTGCCCCTCCTGCCCGTCCGGCGCGTCCGTGCCGAGGGCCTGCGCCAGCCGCCGCGCCGGGTCGACGGTCAGCACCGCCACGCGGCGCCCGCGCTCGGCGGCCCGCAGGGCGATGGCGGCCGCCGTGGTGGTCTTGCCCACGCCGCCGGAGCCGCAGCAGACGAGCACCTCGGTGCCCGGGTCGTCCAGGAGGGCGTCGACGTCCCAGCCGCCCGCGC
>Ga0325403_1003529_pt1 | contig 14310 bp, 3 predicted proteins | sample PopdelMetagenome_19_FD_205665 | JGI IMG/M metagenome (GOLD analysis project Ga0325403, IMG submission 205665) | Populus deltoides microbial communities from Bellville, Georgia, United States - Xylem-PdKOR-R4 | ecosystem: Host-associated > Plants > Phyllosphere > Stem > Wood/Secondary xylem...
AGCGTAGGTATTGAGTATATAATTCTGTAAATACATGCATTCCCATTTTTTAATCCAGAAAATGCCTATCCATGCTGGACATGAGAGAAATTTTATGCTACTTTGATTATAGGTTAGTAACTTCCTGTCTCAGACTCTTTCAAAACCCTCGCACGAAATACATGCATGCACAATTGCACACGCATACTGGACTGTAGATCTGCAATTTTTCGTGGGATCTAATTGCTGTATAGAACTTGTTGATAGTAGTAGTACATTGACATATACTATAAGATTCAGAACCAGTAGGAATGGGCTATTGGTGGAACAAGAAGGGATATAAGGTGGTGGCCACCCCGTGTGTTTTCCTTTCCCGGTAACTGTGATGTCTAAGTAAGAGGTTACAGGACTGTGAGAACCACCCTAGATATTCTAGTGGAATTAGACACAAATACAGTTCAAGTTTTTAATGTTGTAGTCTAGAAGTAGTGCAATTTCCGAACTATCAAATCTTTGTTTCTCTAGCTTAAAATAAGATGACCACAGGTAGCTGATTTCAAATGGGCGTATTACTTTTGCACGTGTGAATCAAAAGCGTGGGCACTCATGGGTTGTCTTCACTCTCACTTTTCATTTTGTTTTTTTCCTCAAATATTTTGGTATAGTTCTTTGTAATGTTTTAGGGAAACTGTTCTAGCAAAACCTGAATTGAAAAGGTGAGGCTTTGTTTTGTGTGCACATGGCTGGCGGCCATGCTGGCTAAACTAGCAACTCAATTGTATGAATATATGAAGCCAACGAGATTCTGGTATTGGTGCTGTGGCGGAAGATTTGCCGATGTGGCAGTATATGCATAAGTTTCTCCATTCAAGTTCGTAAGAAACTTAGGCTTCTAATCATCCCTAAACCACAAGCCCCTACTCGACTCTCATGTCATTGAATAGATAATTCGAAACTTGCGATGGCAAGCGCAGATATTTCTTGTTTTGACCCCAGAAAGGGGAGGGGCGGCGGCGGCGGAAGGTGTTTGACATCTTATATCAGAAGCATTGAACATAGATGAATCTTCCTCCAAGAGGATATTGAAGCCAGCAGGAAACACATGGCATTGAAGGCAAGGTTTCACGGTTTGGATTGGTTGAGATTTGTGAAGTCGTGTTGTTCCCTTTTCGATTAGAACAACACCTCCATTTCCAATTACATGGTTTATCCTTCGCTATTGTGGGCTCTCTGTCCATGTGCAAAGCAACATGAAAACTCTTTCTCTCATGCAGACCTGTTCAGAGTCAGGATAACTAATTCTGAAGAGATTTTGTGAAGCTGTTTGTTAATGGACCTGGGCCCACATTATTGATCGTCCCTAGGTGGACCAAGAGATGAGGTATGGCCCATCAGTTGATTATGACCATTTGACTTGGATAATTTATTATAAATTAAAATAAATTGTGATACAAAATTCCTTTGAACCAGGAAAAAAATTATTACACCAATAAGCCTCATCTTCCTTTGTACAAAAAAAAAAACCCCAATTATTTTCCAATCTTGGGTTTTCTTGAGGAGAGGGCTACTGCTATGTGCATTGTTCTTGTGCTCTACATTATTTTCTACACAAACTGATCTCGTTTCCTTTTCTTTTCGGTCTCAGTTCCTGAACAAAAGAAATGAAGAGACTAAAAAAAAAAAAACTTGTGACTTCAGAAATGTGAAATGCATCTCCTATGACGAGCTGCCACAGTTTTCTTTTTTTGCTTGGTTTCTTCTTTCCAGATTTTGGCAATGTCAAGTGCTACGCTCATAGCATCTAGAGACGCCCCAGATAGACCCCTCCTTGTGAACCCAACTGCATAAAGCCCAGCATTGCCTTTCCATCCATTAGGGAATGGATTTTTAGGAATCCCATCTTCAGTAAAGAATTCATTCTCCTGAGAACCACAAACATTCCAAATATTTAGATTAGCCCAGTTGTATAAACCATAGTGTGTGGAATTTGTGCAGAGATAATGTCTGAAACTTATTTTTCCCAGAGAGGAATGGTTGCCACAAACAAATGGTCAATGAAAAAGAATCCAACGACCAGAGAGATACCAAGAAAAAAAATCAGAAGCAGCAGCAACCTGACATGCCCTGATTCATTTTGAAATTTCCAAGTCATTAATGTCTCCTGTGTATGCCTGCCGGGTAAAAACTACTAGGCAACACTAACTCATAAATGCATGGGTGGAGAGACGAATAAGAGTGGAAAAAAACCCTTCTCAGCATTGACTATTATTTCTGATCCATGAATAGGACAAAACATAAACCATTGAAAAAACTAGCAACCGGACCACAGTTCCAAAATCTCTGAAACAAAGCTGTCTCAATCAAAAACAGAGGCATAGATTCTAAAGCAATACCCCCTTCCATAACTGTAATAAAAATCCTAAAAATAGAAAAACCAATGGCAAACCAATTTCTCACCTTTAGCCATGAAGGTACATTGCTGCGATACCCAGTTGCCAGAATTACAGAATCGATCTCAAGAATTTCACTGTTAACAAGCTCCACTTTGCCACTAGAGAATCTCTTGATTCCAGGGACAACCTTGATCTTACCAGATCTTATTTTTTCTAGTGCACCAATGTCCAATACTGGGGTTTTTCCTTGCGTATCCTTGAGCTGTAAAGGTCCTAAACATGGCCTTTTCAGACCATGTTTTTCAACGTTTCCGAGGATTAGCCTTGAAAGAAGTAATAATACCTTGTCGACCATCCAAAGTGGCAGCCATTTCATCATTGTTACTGCCAACTCAAATGTTGATCTCCCAAGAACTTCCCTAGGCAAGACATGAACCTGTAGATCATTACAGTAATTAATTGAGAGCAAATTATAGTTTGAACTTGTATAAGCTGAAGGCTTATTAAAGATGGGGATAGCAAATTCTACAAGACATGCTTACTCACCGAGCTGCGAACAACCATTGATGGGCTTGCGTTATGGTTGCATAGATCAAGAGAGACCTCCATGCCTGAATTGCCACAGCCAACAACAAGCACACGCTTTCCATGAAAACTTTCACCGGATTTGTAGTCGCAAGCATGCATAACATGGCCACCAAAGTCCTGCAAGCCTTCAAACTCTGGCAGAACTTTCTCTGCATTCTCTCCAGTGGCCACCACAAGCCATTTGCAAATGTATTCGACTTCACTAGGAATATCTGAACTGCTTGTTGAAATGGTTTTAACTCGCCACAAACCAAAGGTCTCATCATACTTCGCAGACTGCACAATCTCATTGAAATGTGGGTTTATATCGAAATGCTTAGCATAAGATGCGAGATAGCTAATAAACTGATATTTGGTGGGGTATTCTGGGAACTCCTCTGGAAATGGGAAGTCCGGTAGTTGACAGAATTGCTTAGGGAGGTGAAGCTTGAGGCGATCATAGGTGCGGTTCTGCCAAAGAGATGCAATGCAGTTTGCTCTTTCGAGTATAACGAATGGCACCCCTTGTCTTTTAAGGCCAGCACCAACAGCTAGACCTGAAGGGCCAGCCCCAACTATGACAGGTCCGTTCACCCATACACATCGGTGAGCAAAGAAGCCATGAGTAGGACCAGAAGTTGGAAACATGTCTGGTATTTTAAGACAAGTGTTATACATTAAGATGAGTGTGTGTGTTGGCTCTTTAAAATGGAAAGAAGGGATTAAGAGAAAAGGACAAGTCTTTGAACAAAACGTAGTTAATCTCCAAAGTGGGAAATAGAAGATTAGAGAGAGGAGAAAAGAATGACGGGGATGCTGTCTTCCAAATGAAGAAACTAGCAAGCTCGAAGTTTGTGTGGAAAGATGGATAGGACGAAGAGTCGAGAGGAGAATAAAATGTAATTTGTTTGAAGTGAAGGGTGGAGGGGAGAAGGAGGTGGCGGAAGGGGTTAAATAGTGGAGGGTCATGGCCATATGGCCATGAGAGTGGAGGCCTGTGATTGGGATTTGAAAATGATGCTACAGAGCCATCCCAAATGATAAGCTTCAGGGGGCTTTTTTTGTTTTTTACTTTGTTTTTCTGTATTTTGAATTACACATAATGAGTGCTCTCACAAAGCGTAGCAGAGTCTCTCCTCTCTTCAAAATATCTTCAATTCGAACCTTCCTCCTGTATAACCAGACAAAATAAAAACACATTCTATAATGCTGCTTGAATGGAGTACAACAAATGGTGAGATTTCATTCGTGTTTAAGAAAGAATTATGAATGGGATTATTTTTTTAAAAAAATTATTTAGAAATATATTAAGATAATATTTTTTATTTCTTTAAATTTTATTTTTTATTTTAACACATTAAAATAATTTAAAAATTAAATTAAATTTTTTAAAACACTATTTTTACCCCAAAAACAAACATTCACTCAGTGATAGAGTCTCACTATAAGCCGAAGTTGAAATTTTGTACAAAAGTGTAATTCCACAACACACACCTACCCTCCTCGAAAATTGACTATGTTTTTGTTTTTTTTTTTTTGAATTCTCTACGTACGAGTGTCTAATGTCATACATGGATACACTACAGGAGATTGGCTATGCAACATAGCATTTGAGAGGTTCACCAGAGCTAACAAGAAAATGCCTGCAAGTTGCTGCAGTTTCATTTTCAAAGCATATTTTCGGTGGTAATTAGAATAAATACTAGTTATGTCACCATTGTGGGTTAAATGTTTTTATTTTTTATATTAAAAAATTGTGTATTTATAAGTTTTTTCAACATGTTTTGGTCATTTAAACAATCTAAGTTCAAATAAATTTTTTTATAAATATATATAATCAAATAAATCGAGAACCATGTGTGCTAATAAATAAATAAATAAATAAAAAGTCATTAACGATATCTAAAAATAAAACATGAAAAATCGAGAGACAAATGTAGATCAAAATATTTAATCTCGAAGACAGGATATTTACCCAATTATATTTGCTAAATTTATTTATTAAAACAATTTTTTATTCAAGTAAACAATAATAAAAATAGATATATGAATTAAATTGATTGAATAAAATAAAAAAAGAAAAAAATCATGTAAAGCTGCACATATTAGAAATATAATCTAAAAATATTATTTTAAAAAATAAAGTTCATTTACACAAAAGATCTATTTTCAACTCATTTTGACAAAAAAACACACCTATAAAACACTTTAGAAACCGTGATAAACTTATCCATGACCTCAAAAAACCTAAAAAATCATCTCAAAAACCAAATTCAACTTGAGCTTTTATTTATTTTTTTCATGAACTTTAAGTGTTAAAAAAACCACATAATATGAACTCTCTTCATCAAATAGAATCATCTGACCTAAATATCGTTTTTTTTATGGTTTAAATCGATGTCAACTATATATTTCTTTCTCTATCGTTGAAATTCAGCGATCTCTCTTTCTTCTCTGTTAACCAGAGACTAAAAAATAATAAAAATCAATTTTTGTACCAAAATTAAATTTAAAAAATATTGAGGTGTCAAAATTGTATAGTTTGCATTATTTTTTAAGTTTGAGGACCAGAATGTATTTTAAAAAAAATTTATGACATGCCACCAGTGTTTGATGTCTTTTTCATTTTGATCTCTCTTCTTTTAATTTCACCCTTGTATAAGAAATCAAAATTAATTGATCTTTAATTAGGAATAAATAACAAAAAAGAAATTAAGCATCAAATTAAAAATTTAACATAGTCTATCCATAATAATATACGAGTAAGAATAGCGCACACCTGCACAGTGTAAAACTCATATTTTCTATATTTATATTTAATTAGTAGAATTTTAATGGTTTAAATTTAAAAGAAAAAATGAGAAAACCTTTTCTACCGTGGATTATTACACTAAAATTTTTCATGTCCTATGATTTTAAATTTGTTGACGTCTGTTTAACAGACCATTGGACAGGGTTTTATATTCTTGGCCTCTGATCTCCTTTTACCTATTACCGGGGAGCTGATAATCACCGTCGATTAGCTACCATCGTCTAAACCTTTTTTGCCCTTAAAAATTATATGAAATCACAAAAATACCACTATAAATATCAGGCCCGCAGAGGTAGCTTCTTTTTGAAAAATAGTTTTCACCAATAATAAATCTCTGAAAAATAAATTAATTTTTAATATTTAATAATATTATAAAAAATAAATATCATGATAAATTTTTTTAAAAAAATAAAATTAAAAAAATATAATTTCATAAATTATTTTAAATACAATAAATAATAATCAAAGAAACGAAGATAAAATCTAATAAATAAAAAAAATCAATTAAAAAAAGGATAATTAAAAAATAATAATTAAAAAAATAAGGATTAAAATTGATATAAAAATTAAATTAAATCAAATTAAAATGGATAGAATTCAAAAAAAAAAGATTCAAAATAAAATCAAAGAAATTATGTGTTTTCGTTTAAAATCAAAGAAAAATAATTTTTTAGAAATTAAGTTAAATTTTTATTTAACTGCATAATATTTTTATTTATCAATTTTTTTTAATGGTAAATAAACATATAAAAATATAAAAAAATATTTTTAATAAAAAAAATATGCGGTTAGTTTAATATATCTTGGTGAACGGTGTGAGGAAATGTGCGCGTGCGGTGACATTTCTAATGCACATCCTCAATTTATATAATATAATATATTTGTGTATCGTACGATGCGCAGGGCTCCTCAGCTCTTCTCATGGATTCGTTATTGCAATTCAGCAGAGTACATTTCAGAAATCTACGTTTAGATTCCATTATCTACCCACTGCTATATCACCAGAATTCAAAGGAGAAAGCGACATTTGTAAGTAGGACAGTTGTATTTAATGCGTGGAATTAGACTTGAACGGGATTACTATTTATTTATTTATTTATTTAGAAATATTTCTGATTGTTTTTACATTGTTTTTTAAAAAATTAATTTTTATTTTATTTTTTCTTTACTTTAAATTAATATATTTTTTATTTTTTTGATGTGTTCATATTAAAAATAATTTTTAAAAAATAAAAAAATATTATTTTAATATATTTTCAAGTAAAAACATTTATATTTTCAAATACACGGTACATGAGTTGTTACATTATAGCCCTCGCAGCAACCTAACTCGAGTCCTGACAGAGATTGATCATTGAGACTGTGGACTAATGTGCTTGTTTTGCTCTTAATAATTCATGGGGTCCATACCCACGTGTATTGGCTTACCAAAGTAAAAGATAGAGTTTTACGGCTAATTAATATTAATATTAATATTAAAATAGTATGGTATTAATACTTCTTAATTTAGAACTCGTAAACAAGAGAGGATGGTTCAACATATTCTTGATAACTCAACAATTAAACATCAATGACCCCTTGCTTCATGTGAGAGGAGAAAACTAATTTAATTTCATATTACAAATCTAATTTTGCTCATAACTTTTTTAAAAGATAATAACGTTTTAAATAAAAGCATCCTAAACTAGTTTAGTTTACATATAGATAAAAATTTAATTTTTTTTATGTAAATAACCCGGACAAAAAAAAAGTTATTTAGCTACTCACGAACATCCAAACCACCACGTAATTCCAATAAAAAAAAAAATCTTGACCGCCTAGGTCACGTTTCCTTCCAATGTAAAAGCTCTTAAAGAGTGTGAAGAAACCACGACTGGGTTTCCGTGGAAACTACAGACACTAGATGTTTGATGGTGTAATAGTGATTTTTGTTTAAAAACTTATTTTTAATGTAAGTATATCAAAATAATTTAGAAAATATTAATTTGAAGTAAAAAGAATTAATTTTTTTAAAAGTATTTTTGAAATGTAAAAATAAATAGTTAGTTAGGGTATAAGTTATTTAATATTTGTTTTTATTACAGAGCGAGGGTCATGTTAAATATGAAATTTTGTTATATATAATGATGTTTATATAAGTCAACCAGGCATGTCTCTTGTGGAGAAGGCAACCGATACAATATTAATGAATTTTGGCTGCATTATGAGCACATGATCGAGCGGGCACTAGCAGCGTTCTCCGAGCAATGACCCTTCTAACTTCACCAACCATGCATTCAATCATCAGAAACCCTAATTATAAGTTTGGTAGATTTTTTAATAATGCAATCAAGGCCGAATTAATTAATTAATTAATTGCGGATTAATTTTTATCACAATTAATATTAATTTGTCCTCTGACACTGATGTGTATATATAATTAATTGCGGATATATCTTACGTACCAACACTTAAATCAACCATTAAATGTAATAAAATTAAATTCTCTTATTAGGAATATGTGTGCTTAATATAATCTCATCATAATTAATAATGCTCATCTAATATGATTGGATTTGTTTCGGCGTCTTCTCATTTCTACAGATACATGTAGGGCATTGTTTCTTTTTTTTTTTCTCTCTTTTTATCTCAGTTTTTACGCGTGCGTAACACTTTAGAATTTCAAACTAGCTTTTTAATTTGTTTTATCTTCATAGCTGACCCTCTTTTTTTTATCATTATATATTTTTTTTGAGATGGTTTATAAAATTAAATTATTTTCTTGCTTCATCCTAGTTTGATTTTTTTAGACTAAATTGGTTTATTTTTTCAGGTTGTTACAATTATTTTTATTATTATTTGATTCATTTTTTGTAGTTATTTATTTTTTTTTCTAATTAAAATAAAGTCATCTTATTTAATCCCATTAGGTATATAACCCGTAAATTTTTATTTATTTTTTTAAAACGCTCTAGCAATACCAAAACTTCATTTTTTCATGAGAGAAAAAAAAATATGATCCGGCCCCATGGTGTAGCGTGGGCCCGAGTTGCAAATCTTTCTTCCTTCTTCAGTTTATTTTTTAAAAACCAGGAGTTTCTCCTCCTGACACCTTAATAATGCAAGACAATTCAACAATTTATTTTGTATGTTTAGTCATTACATGAAATTAATTTTTTAATCCTAATAATTCCTGCATATCTTATTTTTGTCAAGATATCACATGGGTGTAAAAATTAATTGAAATTAATCGTGATAAACCATCTAAATTAATTAAAATGTTACAATTAGACTGGACTTGACTTGTAAGTTTAATTCTTATAATAATCTATCCTCCTTCCGACACGTCATTTAAAAATGAAATATATTTACAATAATATTTAAAATATAAAGATAAAATAAGCTACTCGTTCGAGAAAGTTACATTTTCGATACAAGATGTTTCAGCTACTTAATTTGAATCGTCTCGTTGGAACATATTGAGCCATTTGTGTGATACTAATTGTTAATTAGCTTAGTGCGTGGATGAAATGCAGCTTCTTCAAGTACCAAGAAAGTTTAATGGTTGGGTTTGAAACATGCGATGATGCGGCTACGCATTTCCAAGATTTGACATGTATAGTAATTATAATCAACAGCGGGTGGGAAATTAATTAAAGACAGATATATATCCAAGATATATAATATAATAATAATAATAATAAAGATTATACTTTACTCAATGAAGAGCTTTTTTATATAATAATATATATTTTTTAAAAAAAGTATTGATCTTAATTAATTCCTATATTTAAATATGGGGTTGGATAACACTCTATTTAATAATATAACAAGATTTGTGCATGAAAGTCACCGATTCGAGTCCCATAAATTTCATGGTTATTGAAGACTTACATGGTCATTAACTTCAGGGCTCGTGGGATTATAAGTTGAGGTACGCGCAACCTAACCCGAACACCTACATTAATCTAAAAGATTTGTGCATAAGAGTTGTCAAATTTTTGTAGTAATTTATCTTGAAGAAATTGCTCGGTAGTCAATGATTAATTTGCACATAATTAAGTTGTCTAGTTTACTTACACATCATTATATTTAACAAAAATAACATAGGTGTAACACACACACTGATATATATATATATATATATATATATATATATATATATATATATATATATATATATATATATATAGTTTTTTCCAAAGAAAAATAAAAGAGCAAGAAATTAAGTGAAGATCACAAAGTAAATATACGAGGAATTAATGGTTCGATAGACCAAGATATCGCGTAAGTTCTACACAATGAATCGAAATAATTTGTTGTTGACGACTTCCGAAATTGGCAAAAGCAAGAGGGGATTAATCTTGGAAAGCGAAACTTGACAACTATTCTCTTGTCCTGATTTTAGAGAAGAGAGAATTGAGTTTGGACGAAGTACCTTTCTAGTATTTAAGAGAACATCCATCTGTATAAATATCGACCAACTTCAATGTCCAGGAAGTAAAGCCGACGTCGACGAGGAGGATTAGCACAATGTGCCCACGTGAATTAGTTGATTTTGTTGGTAAGAGGAACTTGATTATTTCACTCGGAGGACTCAATTCCTCCATTGGAATCTGGAACCACCTTGCATCCTTTGTTCTTGCACGCAAACAAGTGGCCCTTGGACCACCCGAACCACGCTTCTTAGTTGTGCGTATCATGGCGTCCACCTAAAGAATTTCTCTGAACTTCTCGAATGTTTATGAGGAATATGACATTGAATCATAAACCAATAATGTAACATCGCTAGCTTATAGTATTTTGGCAAGTGGCCGGATACAGGGAGTTTTCATGGGAAAAAGAGGCAGCTGCATGTGCATGGAACTTTGATTTCATCTATAATCTTCACTGTTTTCATGCAAAGATAGGGTTAGCGTTTGGGGATTCTTTGGTTCATATCTCTATAAGCTTCGAAATGAACAGATATCATCATTCCAAAACTGTTATGCCATCTCCTAGACGATTTAGAATCAAAAGAAAAGGACCAGATTATTAAATTATGTACATGGACGTGATCTAGCTTTCTCATTAATTATATATCCAAGCAAATCAAAATATATACAAAGACAGTAATATTCAATGTGTGATTCAATTAATGAAAGAGGTTAAACCAAAATTTGAAGGAGGTCTTGGTGCATTGTATGTTTTTACTGTGAGTTAATTAATTATCACAATAAAGAAAGCAGTCGTGATCAAACAATTACGTACAATGTGGAATTTCTATAAAGAGATTTCAAGATCAAGCCTTGTTAGAAGGGAAAGGGAGAGAATTTGAAATTAAAAGGCCCCGTTGTGTACTCGAAACCCATTGTATCCCTCATCGGGGGGGGGGGGGGAAGAAGTATTTATCCTTTGTCGAGAGTTGAGGGTGTGATAGAGAAGAGTGGATATTGTGATGATCACGCACTCCCAGTTTCCGAGTTCCCATAATTTCCAATGCCTCGGAAGCTTTGCTTGAGCCAGCTTGGGTTAATGGCCTACCTTGTGACTATGATATTGTTGCTAATTAATATGCGATCAACATGGGGTCGATCGCAAATCTTTTCTATCTGATGATGACCACTTTCATTTTCTTGATAGAGCATCAAGAAGTGTGTGCTCAAGCTAGGTGGGCTAGCTATATTAATTCATGATGTGCTGCATGAGCTCGTTGATAGCAACATCAGAACAAGAAGAGCTACCAATCACACACGAATCATCGCGATAATAATAAGAAAGATGAGCTGAGGATACTGCAACAAGATCCATCCTTGAGTACCTATCCGTTTCCATTAAATATGCGCTGCAGGGTCCTTTAATAGGGATTATGACTGATCATCGATCATAAGTTCGACATGTATGAACTCTTGGGATATCTGTTCTTCATCATCCTTGGATATCTAAAAAAAAGACAAGGCACAATTAAGCATACTCACACATGCAAATTTGTATCACTAACATCATCACTTGATTATAGTTTTTTTATTATTATTATTAATATGCATGTCCGAGCTAGTTTATACGTACCTCAACTAATCTCACGGGTCCTAAAGTTAACGACCCTAAATTTAAGGTCTGATCAGTTGAGCTACGCCCCTCAAAATTCACTTGATTATAGTTATTATTTTTACAATAAGTTGAAGTTGCAAGTAAGGATATTCTTCATGTTATCATGTAATAGGAAATTGTTTTTCATGGATACATTAGATTATCAGATATAAATGATCTGTGTAATAGTGCCTAGCTAATACGAGAAAGATTCAATCTAATTATACGAAAGTTGAATTAATCTAGAACATGTGCTGAACACCAAAACTAAGATTTCACCTTATCAAACTGACAGTGAGTCAATAACAATATCAAACTCCAGTACTATATTTGTTTTGATTATCTCTCATATTGAATTCGTTAATTATGTGTCGTTGAGTATACATAAAGGGGTAACTATCCTACATAAAAAAAAGATATGAAAAAAGACATGTCGTTGATTATCTCATAATTACTCCTTAATTTAACCTTTTGGATTAAAGGACATGAGAGGATAGATAAACAAGTGTTTATATGGCCAATTAATGATGTAATATTGACTATGACACTAATTTTGGTTCCGCTATTATCATTTATCTACACTTTTTTGTTTTTCCAAGACACCATAAACGCTCCATCTTTGACAATTTTCTTACCCAAATGAATACTTTGCTAATGATTCCCACTCCTTTCCCTCTAAATCTCCCACTCCCTTGAGAGCATGGAAAACGTTTCTTTATAGCTAGGTTCTTGTCCGTTTCGATCGTCGACAGAATTGAGGACCGAAAATGTGTGTCCAGGATCGGGTTAATAAGATTCGACAGGGAAAAACCGATATCGTTTAGCTTAAACAATGATTAGGAAAGGGACCGGCCATAAGATCATAGCTTTAGAGGATCTATTATATTCCTTAATTTGTATCCTTTTAAATTATGTGAAAGCTAGCTCTAGTAGTACTGCTTTCATATTTTGATAAAATGTCTTAGAGGGTAGCTAATATACGATCCTCCACACTAATTTAGTCAAGGCTCACATGGATTCGTGAGAAGTTAGCTGCCAAGTTCAAGAGTGGAATAATAAATTCATTCAAGAATTTTCTTCCCAAGTATATATAGTCAATAAGCCAAGGCATGCATCATTAGCGGAAACCACATTGCTTGACCTTATAATTAGCCCCCATGTTACAAACCATGCATATGCATAATCATGTCCATCTCCTATTTGACTTTGTGATCACTGATTTGAATCACAAGAATTAATCACTGTTTTATATATATATATATAATAATAATCGATCGAGAGCTTTATTAGTAAGTTAGAAGATGATTGCTTTATTTTCAAATAATGGTTTTTCTTTTTTTTCTCTATTATTGACAAGAATATAGTTAATAAAATTATCAGAAAAAATCTCAGTCCTCAGAGAACAAACCAGAAGTTAGAATTAAGAATTAAGGGATCGTAAACAAGTTTAAAAGCCCAGGAAAATTAATTAATATTGGGATTATCATAATAGGCAAATCACTATAGGGCATAGGGGCGGGCTCCTTCTCTCGGAATATCACTCCCTAATTAATATTAAAGCACGGTCTCCAATGATAGGATTAGATTGATGGTGAGGTCGGTCGTGAAGTTTGAATTAATGAATGAAGCCTAATTTCGGTCGAGTGATCCAAATGCCATGATGGGGTTTGCTCTTACTCAACTATATATCTTTCTTGTGGCTCCATCATCTTTATTTTATTGTCAATATTCTTGTTTTTTTTTTTTTGATAATATTGTCAATATTCTTGTTATGTTAAGGATTTGGTACTCCTAGGTCATGTGGGTCGCTAGGAAACAAAGGGAAATTAATTAAATGGATTTGAAGAAACTTTCGGGCTTATTATATTAATTGGTAAGTACATTTAGCTTTCACATTAATCATAAAAACCATTTTTTATGAGTTCATTAGTTTGGATGTGGATTGTTCGATGAAAGACTTAGGATCCATTCGAAGAATAGAGCTCAAGTGAAGAAGGATGGATTATAGTTCAAATCCTCTCTTGCATTTCGATCATTCTTACCAAATAAGGAGAACATCTCATCTTCCGGTCCTCATGATCCCTCCTTTCCCTTCCCTCCTCGCAACCCCAGGGATGATGATAGATGGCCCGCTTGAATTGCTCTCAGTTGATTATTACTAGCATCATTATCCTCAAGAGTGAGAGAATAAATCCAATGTGAAACCCGTTAATTAATTCAAGAAAGGTTATCCTAATTTTGATGGATCTAGCATCATCCATAATGCATGTTATCTAATTAGTTGCAAGTTGCATACGGGGATTAATCCAATATAATCATGTTGACTTGACGGATTTAAAAACAATTTGGGTGACCGATAAAAATATAGTTTGATTCAAAATAAATATTCAAGATGAGTTTTATAGTAAATACTGACACGATAACATATTAGATCGATTCGCGTCAACTTGTGTTAACCAACCAATCCGTATATTAGATTATGAGACCATGATAACCTAATAAAAAGCAATT
>Ga0325403_1003531_pt1 | contig 14308 bp, 6 predicted proteins | sample PopdelMetagenome_19_FD_205665 | JGI IMG/M metagenome (GOLD analysis project Ga0325403, IMG submission 205665) | Populus deltoides microbial communities from Bellville, Georgia, United States - Xylem-PdKOR-R4 | ecosystem: Host-associated > Plants > Phyllosphere > Stem > Wood/Secondary xylem...
AATGATTTGTGGATTTCCTTTGGGGGTTGGTGGTGGTGGACAGAGTTTAATAAAAGAGAAAGAGAAAGAGACACTTTAAATCAGTAAATATTTTTGGTCATTTTATGAATGCATTATTATGAATAAACATCAGATTATTGTAAAATTTGAAGAGCTTCTATGATTGTAGAGTTAATTTCTAGATCAATTTTGAGTTGAATTATTATCATTTTATAAAATCAGATTAATAAAAACTATTTACCATTACATAAAGCAAATTTCTCATGGCTAAAACTAGGGATGAATATGCTTGTATCATCTACCATTCAATTCTAGATAATACAAAGACTAACTTTAAAAAGTTTACTTAAAACCATAAATGTTAAACTAGAATGTCTTAAATATCTGTGTTTCATAAATAATCAATTAACAACATCAAGTTTTATTACAAATCTTCAAAAATATTAATAATGAATTTCTAATAACAAGTCAAAAGATGTTTTAATAAATCTTTCAGTTCAACTAAGAACTTAAACTAATGATGTATACTTCATAGCTCAAAACCCATTAACACCTCTATTAATCCTTTACCTGTGTACAGAGGGGCGAGGGGGTAAGCTAACAATGACTTAACAAGTAAATCTCCACATATACACATTGCATTGACAATAATGAAACAACAACTTAATGTAATTAAAAAATATATTGATAATTCATAGTTCATAAAAACATTCCATAAAACAAGTCATCAATCCATGCTTTTACTTGGGATTCAATTCCATAAAACATGACCTTACTTTCAGACCAAATTCCTACGACCACATTATACTTGTGACTAGACCATTAGTCAACTATTCCTAAACAACTATTGTAACATGTTATCATGGTCCATTGTCAATATTATAACTCATTAATAGGCCATTAGAACTAGTTATAGTGTGAACAACCCAACTCACCAGAGGTCATTACTTCATTTATAGCCATCTGAGTCATTATGCAACAATGACTTAACAAGTAAAGCTCCACACATGCACACATTGCATTGACAATAATGAAACAACAACTTAATGTAATTAAAAAATTGTTTATAATTCATAGTTCATAAAACATTCTATAAAACAAGTAATTAATACATGCTTTTACTTGGCATTCAAATCTATAAAACATGACCTTACTCTTAGACCAAATTCCTACAACCACATTATACATGTGACCAGACCATTTATCAACTATTCCTAAACAACTATTGTAACCCGTTATCAAGGTCCATTGTTAATATTATAACCTATTAACAGACCATTAAAACTAGTTATAGTGTGGACAGCCCCACTCACCAAAGGTCATAACTTTATTTATAGCCATCTGAGTCATTATGCAACCATTTGCAAATCCAATCCAAAAAAACTCTCTTTCATAAATCAATTTATAAAACATTCTTATAAAAATTATATACCTTGCATTCACAAACATCATATATAAGAAAATCAATTACAACATAGCAAGAGCTTGATCTTCTTTTAAAGAATTTAACATATAATAGAGGAAATATGCATAATTAAGAAAAATAATATTATTTTATTTAAAGATAATAAAGTGTTTGAAGATTTAGTTATTTCCCTTGCTTAAACAACTAATATCCAAAATCTCGGCTCAAACAACCTATTCAAATCATATAACCCATTAAAATCCATCCAACACTTAATTATAATAATTTGTCAATTGCATACAACCTGATAAACTGATCATAATTCTTTCTAAAAGCTTCAAAATTCCATTTCGCTTTTAGAATTGTAAACTAATCTCAATTACCGTTTTTATCTATATATAATTCACCTAGTAATTCTTTTATATAATTTTTTAATAAGCCCTTGAAATCTAAGGGTTAAATCATAATTTTAAAATATTCAAGGACTCAACAGAAAATGTCATATATCAATGACCAAAGTGGAATTCATCATCTTTAACCTTACAATTAGTAATGTTCATAATTTCAGAATATGTTTCGGGGGTCAAATCATAATTTTCCAATTCTTAGAGACTAAACTATATATAGTTTTCACAAATCAAGGACTAAAGTGAAATTTGATCATCTTCAACATCAAAACTAATCTTTTTAGAATTTTCAGCAAAGATTGTTACAAATTTCTTAACCCTTCATACTCATAACACATCAATTAAACAAATATATCTCAAATCACAATTCCTAACAATTCACCCAAAATCAATTATTTCAACTATTAAACCATATTAATCAATCAATCACACTTAAAAACATATACTTCAAATCTCCATCAACCTAAAAAAAATTCAAAATCATACTTAACAATAATAATCATGCATATCAAAATCTAATTCTTATATTTACTTATTAAAATATATAATTCATCATCCATCTTCCCCTTCCTTTCCTTCTTCCTCTCTTTCTCTTCTTCTTCTTTTGGTTTCCTCTTTTCTATTTTTGGTTTCTTCTTGTTTTTTTATCCATGTATACATTTATCCAATCATGTGGAATGCCCAATTTACCCCTTAATCATTTTTGTTACCCACTTTTGACCCCATAAAAAAAATCTAAAATACAAGAGGATATATATGAAGAAAACCTAGAAGATTTCCCAAGTAGGTGGTGATGGACCAAAATGAGAAGTGGAAAAGTTGGAGGACTAAAATGTATAAAATTGACAAAATCGACAACCTATTTCTAATTGATAAAGGGTTTTATTGGTGAAATTATTGTTATTTGGGGTAAAGAAATATAAATTTGGATAGGTATGGACTCAATAAGAATTTTGGAATGCTTAATTAATCTTACAGAGGACTTGATTGTAAGGAAAATCAATTTTTGGAGTTAATTTGGGTGTTAAATGGAATAAATTAAAGTTTGGGGACTTCATTGGTGTTTTGAGAGGATTAATTGGATGAATCAAGGACTTAATTGTAAAAATATTAAATTTTAATGGATAATCAGGGACTTGATTGAAGAAATCAAAAACTAAGAACCAAATTAAAAAAGACATGTGATTATAGGGGCTGAAATTGACCAAATCAGAGGCCAAATCGAAGAAAATTAAAAGTTTGATGGTCATTTAAGGGTTCAAGTGTACAAGTCAGAAATCAAGAACCAAAATGAAAATGAAGCTGAACCTTGGGGCTAATGATTGAGTTTAGAAAAGAATGAAATTGCATGCAATTAAATGGTGAGAGGAAATTACTGGTGTAAGTAAAAGAAATTGAAAGAGTAGGGACTATATTGAACTTTGTCAAATCCCAAATTAAAAACTCTAATTTTTAGGGTTTAACCTAGATGACGGGTCACTTAAGTTTAATGAAGGGATTGAGTGACACGTCGTTCAACCATTATTTAGTTTCTTCTTTAGCAGTTTTGACTTGTCAAGTGAATGAATGTGGCATCTCCGACCACCTCAGAGGATCTAACCATCATCATTCGACCGAGAAACATTTCATCTACATAGATCAGCTACTCCCATTGAATATTTACATCATATTATTTTTAACAAACTCAACAACGTTTTAAAATTTTTAGCTAGTCGAGTTGGCACCTTCAAACGAATGAATGTGAAGCTAAAGACCTCTAAATTAAGCAAGAATGGATCCAATTGAAATGTATGCTTCTCCTTTACCAATTTCAGGTGGTCTCAGATAATGTTTATATCGGAGTTGCTCTAGCGAAACCTTGAAATTGGTCAACTTAGTCAGCCTTAACTGAGATACCAATTTATGCAAAACAACTCAATTTTTTCGTGTTCACACATAAAAATTCCCAGAGGGTTCTTATCAAGGGTCACAAATCTTTCATCCAAAATCAGAAGGTAAGGGATGCATGCCTTTATCTCCAAGCAAAAGAAAACCACCTAGGCAAATTTGCTACAAAACCACCATCCCAAAACCATTGAAGGATATAAAGAGAAGATAAGAAGCAGATTAATGAGATAACTTCACACACTTTTTCATTTACATTGTGCATGTATAAATACAAGATTGAAGAGCTTATTAAGCCTGACATTTTGCTATTATGTAACTAACTGCAAGCTGTTCATAATTCAAACATTCAAATTAAACATAAAGATTTGATTCTGGTGGATGAGGATTTTGTGGAGGAACTGATGCTGTTGGATGAGTGATTTGTGGAAGAGTGATGACTTTTCTTATAGGATAGAGGTTCCGACTGTTAAAATTTGTCCATAATCCTCTCATTTTGATCAGGGGGCTAAGCTTTGATCTATCTGTATTTGAATCTATCAAGAATCCATCAAAATTTATTGCGATGTCACGGTCACACAAATTAATTACCCTAGCTTAAATAAATAAGATAGTTTAGAGCAAGTAAGGGGTCAATCCCATGAGGAAGGTTTAGTTCAGATTATTATGTTATACGATATGCAAATGAGGGGGGATTGAGGTTATCTAGGCTATAACAGAATTAAACAATCAAGCTAAATTAAATAAATCAGAAAATATTAAGAGAACAAACCTTTGTTTCAAGTAGACGTCCACCTACGGAAATCAGAACCGATCATTGAAACGATACATCAATTTATATTCTAAATATTTATCTCTTCTTAATGTTTGTTAGTTAGCAGATCCGCCGTATAACTAACCCTAACCATCAAACAACCACAGTGTGCGTACTAGTAATTTAATTGAATGGCAGCCTTAAGAACTAGATAAGTTGATTAATCAAGAAAACATAATTGTCCGCAATCCATGTTTGATTTGATCGAATGTTTTCCCTAAGACTAATAACATAGATCCGCTACGATTATTAAACTCAGTTTTTCATAATTTTATATACCACAACTCCAGTTTTGATAGCAAACTTAGCAATAGATTATTTACAATAACAACTTAGAGTCCGCTCTAGCAATTAAAATAAACAATCATAGAAAATAAGCATAGGAAAACAAACATGTCCACAGATAAAGAGTATCCCAAAAATAATATTTAGCATCAGCTCGTAACTTGTCTTTCTGGGATGTAGACAAACCTAGAGGGACTTTTTTAGTGACTAAATAGTTCACCAAATCAGCATACAATGGTCTTATAGAGGAATGTAACACATACAACTGCTCGTCGGGGAATGTCTCTCTTATTGTTTCGGTTTGTATATCCTTGGTCTAGTTAACTCAAGTAATCAGCCACATGGTTTTTGGCATCTTTTTTTATCTTTGATCTCAAGATCAAATTCTTGTAAAAGCAAGATCCACCTAATCAATCTTGGTTTGGACTCCTTTTTCTTCAAAAGATACCTTCAAGCTGCATGGTTAGTAAAAACAACGATTTTTGTACCAAGTAAATATGACCTGAATTTTTTTAGAGCAAACACCACTGTAAAAAGTTCCTTTTAGTTGTATGGTAATTGCATTGCTCTCCGTCCAACATGCGGGAAGTATAAGCGATAACATGCAAATTCTTCTCTATTCTTTGTCCAAGTAGAACCTTTACCACGCATGCGGGAAGTATAGGAGATAACATGCAAATTCTTCCCTATTCTTTGTCCAAGTAGAACCCCTTCCACGTAATCACTAGCATCGCACATTATCTCGAAAGGTTCATCCCAATTTGGTGGTTGTATGATAGGGGCAGATGTGATACGTCTCTTAAACTCATCATGGATATCTTTACATATTTGATCAAATATAAAATCCACTACTTTGGCTAGTAATTTGCACAAGGGTGCTGTGATCTTCAAGAATCTTTGATAAAACATCGATAGAAACCTGTATGGCCAAAAAATAACATCTATTTTAGTTTTATCAACCTCTAATCCACGCGAAGACACAATATGCCCAGGAACTATTCCTTGTTCTACCATAAAATAACACTTTTCATAATTCAAGACAAGGTTAGCTTCACTGTATCTTTTTAGGACCAAAGATAAATTTTCTAAACACTTATCAAAAGAATCATCATACATCGTGAAATCATCCATGAAAACCTCAATTATTCTTTCAACATAGTCAAAAAATAATCATCATGCATCTTTCAAAAGTTGTAGGTGCATTACAGAGATCAAAAGGCATTCTCTTATATGCATATATACCAAATGGACAAGTAAATGTAGTCTTTTCTTGATCTTCAAGATTAATAATAATCTGATTATATCCACTATATCCATCAAGAAAGAAGTAAAAAGACTTACATGTCAGGCGTTCAAGCATTTAGTCCATAAATGGTAATGAGAAATGATATTTGCGTGTAAAAAGATTAAGCTTTCTATAATCAACACATATTCTCCAACTACTGGAGATGCAAATAGGAATGAGTTCATCATTTTTGTTCTTTATCAACGTGGTTCTGGTCTTTTTGGGCACCACATGGATTGACGCCACCCATTTACTGTCCATGATAGGGTAAATGACTCTTACATCTAATAGTTTTAAAATTTCAGCTTTCATTACCTTCATCATAGGTGGATTCAACCTCCTTTGCATTTCCCTTGTTAGTTTCACATTGTCCTCCAATAATATGTGATGCATCCACGTCGAGGGACTAATGCCCTTGATGTCAGCTAAAGTCCATCCAATGGCTGTTTTGTGATCGCACAACAACTTCACAAGTTTTTCCTCTTGCACACTTGTCAAACCTTTTGCTATAATAATGGGAAGTGTATTGTTGTCACCAATAAATACATACTTCAAATTATTGGGCAAAGGTTTCAATTCTAACTCGGGGGCTTGTAAAATAGATGCCAAAAGCTTTTTATGTGAAAGTACGAAATCAACAAATACATAACCATGGGGAATGGTTTGCAAAGCTTGCAAAGCCAATGCTGATTTGGTTTCTATCTCCTCTTCTTCCTCCATCTTAATTTGTTTCGACCTTTGCTCTTCAAGTTCTTTCCTATTTTACAGCGTGATCACACTAACATTCCTTTTTGGATTCAATGCTTGGGAGGGCAATTTTCCATTCATTTGTGCTTCCAATTTCCCCACACTTGAAGCTAGTAGCCCCATTTACTTCTCTAAGATGTGAATACTTGACCTTGTTTTTTCTATTGAAAAGACATGATATTTTATTGTAAGGTCACTGTGTTAGAAGCCAAGGTTTTCATCATCTCACGAAGATCATCACTCGATGACCCCATAACATTGGAATTTGTGAATGCAGGGGGCTGTCTCACTTGATAATTCTGTTGGGACTGAAATCCACATGGATAGAACTGTCGGCCTTGATTGCCTTGTTGAGGCAAGTTCCCATAACATAAGTTCGGATGATCTCTCCATCCAGGACTGTACGTGTTAAAAAAAGATCATACTTATGTTGGGGATGTCCATTGAATGCTCCATCAATTACATTAGCTTGTTAAATGTAATCTTCTTGCATGCTTGAGCACATATCCGAAGCATTTCCTTATAACGAGTATATGCTACAAACTTTCACCTGCTGTACATTTCCATAAGCCAAAGAACGCACAAGAGAAGTAAGATCATTAACTTTATTCTCAAGTTTAGCAATACTTACCTCATTTACCCGTTTGCTTGAAAGGTCTCCATGCGTGCCAAATTGTTTCGAGTTGGCTGCCATATTTGAGATCAATTAGCATGCAGCCTTAGGTGTTTTTATCTACCAATGCTCTTCCACTTGCCGCATCAATGATACTGCGGTCAATAGGTATCAGTGCTTCATAGAAATATTGAATGAGCAACTGATCAGGTATCTGATTATGAGGGCATTGAATGCATAATTACTCAAATCTTTCCCAATACTCGGAGAGTGTCTCCCTATGAAACTGTCGAATCCCACATATTTCTTTCCTTATGTTGGCAACTCGAGAGGCTGGGAAATACTTTTCAAGGAAAATCTACTTCATACCATTCCAAGTTCTAATGGAACCGGGAAGAATAGAGAAAAGTCATGCTTTTGTTGTCCCTTTTAAAAAGAACAAGAAAGCTTTCAACTTAACCTGTTCTTCATCAACTCTGTGCGGTTTCATGCTAATGCAAACCATGTGGAACTCCTTGAGATGATTATGAGGATCTTCTCTAGCAAGTCCATTAAATGTTTGTAGTAAGTGTATAAAACCAGATTTGAGCTTAAAGTTGACATTGTTGTCGATGTTTATGCATAATGGTTGATTCTGCATGTTAGGAGCAGTGAGCTCCTTGAGTGTTTGTTGTCATGCAACAGCCATGGTGTTGGTGCGAGCTTCCTTTCGTAACCTGCGTAAAGTGTTTTCTATTTCGAGATCTACCTGCACTTGTCTTTGATTAGTAGAATGGGTTACAAGCATAAATCGCCAAGAAAACTTAAAAGAAATCAACCACACAAGAGATTTAAAGTAGTACAAATTGAATGAAAATCCAACACTAGAACGTAAAAATTGCCTAAAACCCCTAAGAAAACAGTGGAATTTGGCCTCGATGGGGTGGGGCTAGTTGCCATAGGCACCTAGTCTTATTCAAAACGTTGTTCTCCTTCAAGAAACAAAAGGTCGAGGCCTAATTCCACTAGAAAATCTGTTTTAAACATTACGTCCACCATAATTGCACAGTACCGCAATCAACACCTTTTTTATCAACAAAATAAATAGCAATCACACCGCAAATAATAATCACAGCACAAGAATCAACTAAAATTACTTCCCCTGCATTGGCGCCAAAAATTATTATGATGTCGTGATTACATAAATTAATTACCCTAGCTTAAATAAACAAGATAGTATAGAGCAAGCAAGGGGTCAATCCCACAAGGAAGGTTTAGTTCAGATTTTTATGTTATACAGTATGCAAATGGGGGGGAATTGAGATTATATAGGCTATAGCAGAATTAAACAATCAAGCTAAATTAAATAAATCAGAAAAATATCAAGAGAACAAACCTTGGTTTCAAGTAAAAGTGCACCTACGGCTATCAGAACCGATCATTGAAATGATACATAAATTTATTTTCTGAATATTTATCTCTTCTTAACGTTGGTTAATTAACAGATCCCCCGTATAACTAACCATAACCATTAAACAACCACAGTGTCCGCACTAGTAATTTAATTGAGTGGCAGCCTTAAGAACTAGATAAGTTGATTAATCAAGAAAACATAACTGTCCATAGTCCATGTTTGATTTGATCAAGTATTTTCCCTAAGAGTAATAACATAGATCCGCTATGATTATTAAAGTCAGTTCATTCACAAGTTTATATACCACAACTTCGGTTTTGATAGCAAACTTAGCAATAGATTATTTACAATAACAACTTAGAGTCCGCTCTAGCAATTAAAATAAACAATCATAGAAAATAAGCATAGGAAAACAAACATGTTCATCATATAAACTGAAAAGAAAAGGTAAAATAAATCTCACAGTTCTTGAAATCCGAAGGTTTCTGTGTCCTTGCAACCAAGAAAAAAAGCTTAGCCTTGCATGTCTATTGAACAACTAATTGAAAAGAAAAAAGAATGCATGATTTAGGGTTTTGGAGGAAAGGCTATGTTTTTTCTCTTTTCTAGTCACCTCCTCTCTTTCTTTTGTTTTTTCTTTTTATTTGATAGGAAACCCTAATCCCTTTTTCTTACAAAATAGTCCTGACCTAAATAGACAATTTACATTTAAGTTGTTCAATAACTATTTTCCTAAACAAAGGAGAAACAGTCTTGCATAAAATCCTCAAGCTTTGACTTTGGACTTAGAAGAGTTAAATTGTTGAAATAAAAACTTGGATGTCGGTTTGGATGCTTTGGGAAGTAATTTGAACTTGCTTCTTTACAAAACCTGTCTGTTGGTAGAATTCATGTGTCATCTTATAAAAATCATATCTCTCTCATATGAGCTTTTATTCTAATGAAATTTGGTAGGCTGATAGGTCTTCGAGTTAGGAATCCAACAAAATTAAGTTGCATCAAATGGACTTCTCTAGCCTAAGATATTCAAGTCGGAATGCCGAAGGTCAACACTAGCAGAATACAAGATTTGTCTTTGAAGGCTGCAAATTCTATGCTTTTTTTTTTCTCTTTCCATATATGTATAGAAAGGTATGGATGTTAGCTTTCAAATACCACTGGAATCACTTCGTTTCAACTTCTAGAGCTCAAGCTCTACACCAAACATCGATCGGAGGTCAAATCTGCAAATTATCTCTAATTTACTTCTTTTTTAATCTTACATCCAAAAGTGCCTTCAAAACATAAAACAAAGAATATCAAGGCATTTCATATATAGAACATAGGAAAAATACTAGGTAAATATGGGTAAAACTATCAAATAATATGGTTGCATCAAGACTTCATTAGTTTCTTAGAAGGATTAATTGGATGAATTAGGGACTTAATTGTAAGAATATTAAAGTTGAATTGACACTTGAGGACTTCATTGAAGAAATCCAAAACTAAAAACCAGACTAAAAAAACCATGTGATTGTAGGGGTTGAAATTGACCAAATTAGAAGCCAAATCGAAGAAAATTAAAAGTTTAATGGTCATTTAAGGGTCCAAGTGCACAAGTCAGAAACCAGACCAAAATGAAAATGAAGCTGAACTTTGGGGCTGATGTTTGCGTTTGGAAAAAGGATGAAATTGCATGCAATTAAAAGGTAAGAGGCAATTACGGGTGTACGTAAAATAAATTGAAAGAGTAGGGATTATATTGAACTTTGTCAAATCCCAAATTAAAAACTCTAATTTTTAGGGTTTAACCTAAATGATATGTCTCTTAAGTTTAATGAAGGGATTGAGTGACACGTCGTTTAACCACTGTTCAGCTTCTTCTTTGGTAGTTTTGAATGGTCGAGTAGGCATCTTTAGGTGAATGAATGTGGCATCTCCGACCACCTCAGGGTCTCTAACCACTACCATTCAATTAAGAAACACCCCCTCTACATAGAAAAGCGACTTCCATCGAACATTTACATCCTATTGTTTTTAACAAACTCAACAACATCTTGTCCCTGATCTGATTGAGTTGGCACCTTCAAATAAATGAATGTGAAGCTAAAGACATCTAAATTGAGCAAGAATAGATCCAATTGAAATGTATGGTTCTCCTTTACCAATTTTAGATCATCGCAGATGATGTTTACATCGAAGTTGTTCTAGCAAAACCTTGAAATTGGTTAACTTAGTCAGCCTTAACTAAGATACCCATTTATGTAAAACAACTCAACTTTTTTGTTTGTTCACACTTAAAAATTCCTAGAGGGTTCTTATCAAGGATCACAAATCTTTCATAAAAAATCAGAAGGTGGTGGATGCATGCCTTTATCTCCAAGCAAAAGAAAACCACCTAGGCAAATTTGTTACAAAACCACTATTCCAAAACCATTGAAGGACAAAGGTTCCAACTATTAACATTTATCCAGAACCCTCTCATTTTGATCAGAGGGTTAAGCTTTGATCTATCTATGTTTGAATCCATTAAGAACTTTAGCAAAACCCTATAAATACCTTTGGAAAAAGAAGAAAAGAGGGGAAAAAGAGGAAAAACATGGAGAAACACATTGTTAAAAGATCATGGTGTGAAGATTCAAGAGCCTAATATAGAAGCTCTAACAAGCTTTGGAAGGAAAAGATAGTGAAAGGGAAAGAAGGATAAAAAAGAGAAGGAAAACAGCAGTTCATAGCCAACAAGCTTGGAAAAGTTATAACCATGTAAAAGTTCAAGGGTGGAGTCCATGTGGCCTGCCTATTCATGCTTTTTTAAAGTTTAAACCTCTTTTAATGTTGTTTAAGCGTATCTTGTATTTTGTTTTTGATTTTTTGCTGGAATAATCTAATATTTTTCGTTAGATTTTGTTTTGTTCTTGTTATAAGCATGTTTTAGATTATTCAAGCTTTTGTTATGATAGTTTGTTTTAGTTTTGATTAATAATGTGTTAGAGAGGCTTGTAAAAAGGAATGATTCTTTGTTTTGATGCTTGTTTGATTTTGTGTTTTTAGCACAATAGCATGTTGATGATGTATTTAAGGTGTTTTGATTAGTGTTTGAATATGTTTTGTAATAAAATAGTAAGTTGCTCTTATTTGTGGGTTAAGGATTTTGAAAACATGTTGATCAATTTGATTTCTTTTAGTGTAATTTTGTAGTTCATACAAGTATGTATTTGCATATAGATGTAAAAAACATCAAGTTATAAATCCAATCAACATGAGTATGCTTGTTGTTTAGCTTTGGAAGTTTTGAACTTTGAAACCTGTTGCATGATTTTGATGTTTTGGTATTATTTGTTAGCTTTGGAAGTCTAAAAGGCCAGTTCTGGGTTTGACAGTATATTGGGTTTTCTAGGAAAAAATCTAGGTTGGTGTTTTAATGTTCTTCCCAAGAATGTTGCCTTTGTGATTCTAACTTATTTTGGTTCATTTCTTTATATCTTCACCTTTTTATGCATCATTAGTCAATAATTTAGAGTCTTCATTCATCAATAACAAGTTCTTAAGAGTTTTAATCCTAAGTTTTTTATTTTGAACCGAAACCTATTTCTAACAACATTGTGTTGATTATTTGATAATCAAAGCAAATGGATATTAGATTACTCTTTCTAGAATGATTTTGAATAAAACCCTCGCCTTGATTGCATAAAAACTTATCTAAATTGAGATTTGTGTTTGCTAGGTTCTTGATGAATGTTCTTCGTGTTCTTCACAGCTTGAGTGTTTGATCCATTTTTCTGTGAAAATTTTTATGTTTTGTGTTAATTTTCAACTTTGATTTTGTTTCAGTTTAAAGCTTTGTGTTGGTTTAGTTTTTCGGTCAAATCTTGGTTTTTGGTTCGGTTCATGATTGAACTAGTGTCTTTAAGTCAATCTGTTTGGTTTTATTTTGGGTTAAGTACTTAAGACTTTGTTTGTTTGGACAACTTTTTTATCAAGGAATTTTTGATCTAAATAGGTGTTTGGCAAACACACCCTTAAGTCCATTTTGTTAGTTTTCTAGGGAAAGAAAAGATTGTTTTGCCAAACATGGTGTTAGAGAAATAAATAATAAAAAAACCAAAAAGTAATTTTTGCTTGTTGCATATAACCTAACCATTACACTAGAAAATGCATTTTATTTATAAAAAGGAGAGAAATGTTTTTAGCATTGTTTTAGAAAATTTTTGTGTTTTTGTTTTTGTATTTTTTTAGAATTTACAATAAGTTTGTAAAATTTCTTAAGGATTTGACTAATATTTCAATAACTCTATAAAATTATAATTCGTGGAAATTAATGGTCAACATTTTGGTATAAATATTGTACCTACTTGTAGATTGATATTTAAGTACCAAGAGTTGACTAGAAAATTCTCAAAATAATTTTGGATATTCACCAATTTTAATTTGGAATATTTCTCATCACAATATACAAGTTGTTGAAAATACTTTTGCCTTCCAGAATAAGTGAACCCTGTCAAGGTACCTACATGGTTCTTATCTGGTGGTTTAGACAAAGACCATTGGGGACCTTATGTTTTTTATAGTATTGGATTAGGATTTGTGTGTTTTATATGGTTTGATTTTTGTATTTGGCTTACTTGTGATATATCATTTTGGAATGCATACACATGGAAACTTTAAGTTAGGTAGGGGGTAACGGCTTACCATATAACTTTCAGTTAGGATTTAAGTTTGTGAAACCATCTGACTATTTGTTGAGTACTTGGACTAGTAGTGACTGGTGTACGTGCAATCTCACTACCTACTGAGCCCCTATATTACCTTCATGAGGGCAATCATCGGGACACCAAGAAACCCTTTTGAGACTACATAATGCTTACCTTCATGTCTCATGTAAAAAGATATTGAACCTACCTATAGGATATATGTTCTACAAATAAACATCGTTGCATTAAGACATGCTCAACCTTTAAAAACATCTTGAATTGCAGGACTTAGGGCTGATAAAATGACCATCATTAAAGAGATGACTTTTATTAAATACAGGTTGGATTATGAATCCTCTCAGCTGTTAGAAGGGGATTGCTTGAAACTAGATGATAAAATATGAGTTGCTCTGAAAAAGACTCAAAGAAGCTCATCTCACACATGAAAAGCATCCATGTGGATAGGTTTTTGAAGAAATATGAGAGGATAATGGAAATCATAAACGTGTCTATGCACAATTCAAAAATTAAATCCTTGATGTATTTTTAAAACTCCGAGTATCGTTGCTTCACTTTTAAGAATAAAGACAAATATCCTACTTTGGAAGAATATGGTTTACTAACCAAATTTGCTTAAAATCTATACAAAGTCTACTTCCACTAATGGCGTGGCAAAATGCTAACTGAATTGATCAAAGTTCCAAATCTACATAAGATATTAGAGAAAAGTGATATTGGCCTAAAGTGGAGGAAGATTGAAGAAGTATTTGAAAAGAGGAAGAATGACTCTAGATTTGTTGAAGAA
>Ga0325403_1003532_pt1 | contig 14306 bp, 7 predicted proteins | sample PopdelMetagenome_19_FD_205665 | JGI IMG/M metagenome (GOLD analysis project Ga0325403, IMG submission 205665) | Populus deltoides microbial communities from Bellville, Georgia, United States - Xylem-PdKOR-R4 | ecosystem: Host-associated > Plants > Phyllosphere > Stem > Wood/Secondary xylem...
CCCCTAATTACAGTTCATTCCTAATTGGGAATTGGATAGATGCTCTTTACACTGCTGGAACAAAAGTTGACAGCAATAATGTATTTCTAAGAATCCAAACTTCCAAGTTGTCCACAATGTGCCTTGATGGACCATCAGTTTCCAAGAAAGTTTTGTGAAAACAGATATAAGAACAATAGCAGTAGGCAGGAAAGCAGTTTATTTGCGAAGGTGCATGTATTGTTAAATCATAGTTATCCACGTATCAGCCTTAAAATTTGACCAAATCCTAAATCAGACAGCTTAGTTCACATTTGTAAGCACCAACCTTTCAATTAGAAATCAAGCTCGTGTTTGTTTCAATATTTAAGGTTAATCACAATAATTGGGTTCAGGCTATTATAGTACATTAATGCGAAAATCCATACTTACATAGTTCAAGAGATCTGCCTTCTCTGCACCAAGTTGACGATCATGATTCTTTCTCCCACTTACAATCTCGAGCACCAGAACTCCATAACTAAAAACATCTGTCTTAACAGACAAATAACCATGCATTGCATATTCAGGGGCCATATAACCACTGCATGCAACCAAAAAAAAAAAACTAACTTGATTTTGTTGTTCCCAATTCCGAGAAAACATTAATTGAAAAAACTATTTGTGACAAATATATATATATATATATGAAATAATAATGAATGTAGAATGGAGCATCAAGGAAATTACTCACTAAGTACCAGAAATTCTAAATGTATTCATATGGGTGTCATCCCCAGGAAAGAGCCTTGCCAAGCCAAAATCTGATATCTTTGGATTCAAATTTTCGTCCAGCAAAATATTACTGGCTTTGATGTCTCTGTGAATGATCCTTTCAGGGGCTTCTTCGTGCAAGTAGAGGAGACCTCTTGCCACACCTGTAACTATTTGGAACCGCGTTGTCCAATCCAGGCATGTAGATTTCACTTTGTCTGAAAATCATACCACCTCAACTATTAGCAGTAATTTTTTACAAGACATTGCATAAAAATACCAAAAAATCCAAGAAGGAGCTTTTACCAAACAGAAAGTAATCGAGACTTCTATTTGGAAGATATTCGTAAACAAGCATCTTCTCTGGTCCTTGAGCACAACAACCCAACAAACTTACCAAATTCTTGTGCTGAATTTTTAGAAGCAGTTTCACCTCATTCGTAAATTCTCTAATTCCCTGTCTCGAAGTTAATGAAAGCTTCTTCACTGCAACTTCTTGCCCATTGGGTATCAATCCCTGTTAGTTAACAATAAGCCAATACTGAAGAATACATATAACAATCCTATGAGCATTTTACATTTCTTTAAAACGTGACTTCTAGTTCCAATAAGAAATCCCATCTAAGGAATTTGATAATTTACAAGAGGCATACCTTGTAAACGGGACCGAATCCTCCATGACCCAGTTGATTCAACTCGGAGAAGAAATTAGTAGCTAATTCAAGAGTACGGAGCTCAAAGAACAAGTCATTCGTCTCAACGACGTCATCGGGGGCGCCTTTGGCAGCGTTGTGGCTACGAATTCTGAGTTTAGTCTGCAAGCAAGCGCAGAGACTGGAGAAAAGGCCCATCAAGACATGGACCATACAACCACCACTAGCGCCGCGGCAGCCTTGGCCTTGGATTGGATCAGAAGAAGGAGGAGGTAGTAAAGTGTTGTTGGTCCAGTTGGTGCCTGGCAGGTAGTCGATATTGAAATGGTAAATCTCTAATTTTGGATCAATTAGGCGGCGGTGGTGGACTGGCAGTTGACGATAGCTTAAACAAGTTTAGTTCGGTTTTTGCACGCAAAGAAATTGAAGGGAAGAGACGACGAGCCTTTTACTTTCTTCCCTGGCTTCCGGGTCCTCCTTTTGATTAATGCTGTGAGATAGTAACACAATAAAATCAAACACTAGAGATGGGTGGTTGAGTACGCGTGTTCTTAAATGTTTTTTTTTTTTTTTGCTGAATTATTATTGCCGTAATATATTACATTACATCAAAAAAATTGTAATATATTACATCAATTGGTTGAGTACGCGTGTTCAATATCTAATAAATAATAACAAATTAAAAAAACCTGAGAAAAGCTAGATTATTTTTTAAATCAGTGAAAAATCTTACAAAAAATAAATAAATAAAAATAATAAAACCTAACCTCTAATTGAATAAATATTAAAGAATAAAACTTAAGAAACATGAGTTTAAAAAAAAGGAGGAAAAACAAAGCAAACTCAAATGAATCTCTCAAACCTTGGTTAATCTCTAAAAACCACGATCCTTGAAATCTTAGACCCGGGTTTAGTCAAGGAGCTCAATTTTCAACAAATCTAATATCAAATGATGAAATTAGAAAAACAATAACAATTATAAAAATTTTCCAAAGTAAAAATATATATATTTTAATAAAAATAATAGATGTTAAATTTGACAAGAAAACAAAGCTCAAGGAGGATAAAATGTCAAAGAAAAATTCATCTCAAATAAAATAAATAGCAATTAAAAGAATCAGGCTAAATTCAAAAGATTAAAAAATTAAAGGAGGATAAAATAGAAAAATAATTCTAATCTTATAAATTGTTTTCAAAAAATCATTCCAAATATTAAATGATAGAATTGAAAAAAATTATCAAATTAAAAAATTAGCCAAAATAACCCAATAAAGAACGATATCTAAAAAGACCCAAGATAACCGGGGTTATTTTCAAGACCAACAAAAAAATCTACAGAAAGCAAGTAAAAAAAACAAAACCTGGTTTTCAATTGAATAAATATTGAAAGATAAAATTAAAAAAAATAGCTTAAACAAAGAAAAAAAGAGCAAATCTAAGTAAACTTCCTAAATCTAGTCGAATCTTTAAAACTCACATCTTGTGAAATCCAAGAGGCAGATTTAATCAAAAGCTTTCATTCCCAACCAGTTTAAAAATATTAATTTAAAAAACTTGTATAAGCAAAACAAAAATAGCAATTAAAAGAATGAGAATCAAATTTGATAGGAAAAAAAATAAAAGAATGATGAAATTATATATATATATATATAATCAAAAAAATAATGATCAAATTTGAAAGATTGAAAAAATAAAAAGGGGCGAAATTGAAAAAAAAATTATAACTTTATAGATTATTCAAAAAAAATATTAATCAAAAGTACAAGGACCAAATGTCAAGGAAAGAGAAATTGGAGTTAGTCTAAAATATTGAAGAGGCTGGCATGAAATTTGAGGAGAAAGAATAAAGAAAAAATAAATGGTCATCAACATCAAACCGGAGGAGTGTTTGGTACGCATACCTCCCCATCATGTTGGGGTTGCGAGACCTTTCAAGCGTTGCCGTAGAAGATGGTGTTCTGTGATTGGACGCCCCTTCACATGATGCTCACCTTCTGGCACGTATATGGCACACACCAGCAAGATTATTTTTAATACTTAAAATTATAAAAATAGAAAAATACCTTTAAGTTAAGTTGAAATTAACAAAAAAAAACATAATGAAAAGACAAAAAAAAAAAAAAAACCTTGGATGATTGTTTTGTTAATTTTAGCACCAAGGGACAATTAAGGAATTTAACTTTAACAAAAAAATTTAAAAAAACATCAAAACCCCTTTACATAAGGCACCCTTTAAGTATTTTAATTTTTTAAAAAAATTAAAGATTAATCTACCCCCAAATAATTCAAGAATGATATTGTATCATGGTAAAAAAAAAAATCATTTTAACCCCAACTCCTATAAGTTCAATTGTTTTATGCTACATGGGTAAATTTGTCAGAGTATTATTTTATGAGTTTAGGGGGCAATAACTTGCCTTCCTCAAAGATAATTAAACATATTTTTAATGCCATAATACAAATAATCCAAATACATGTTTGTATGAATTTCTTCTCAATTATTGGTTATTTAGATGGAGATCCTTATTCTTCTTTTTTGTTGGATTAACTTAATGTACTATATTAAACTATTAATAAATCCCTTACTCTCTTTTTTTTTTTATTTAGATTAACACCACTCATATTTACCAATCTAACTAAAAAAAATAAAGAGTATTAATAATTTAAAATAGTAAAGAAAGTGATGATGTTTCAAAATCTAGCATGCATACGAATGAGTTTTTTGGTGTTTGAACAATGGGTAATAATCATATGTTTATATTAATATTCTATTATTTAGAGCTTATGAAGTGGATGATTAGTGGTAGAAAGCCTAACACCTACAAAATAGTTTTTTTTTTTTGTGAGATTTAGGGACTCTCATATGATAAAATTAGTAACTTTCAAGAAAAGAATTGCAATAAATGAGAGAATAAACATTAAATTCTAAAAACAAGAGTGTTTGTTCTTATTTTGATATGATAAATGTTCTAGGATTTAAATGTATTAGTGTCTAGAGAATACAAATTGTTAACCTTTTACCTGAGTGGTTCAATGGGTATTTATAGCCTCCTGAGCCTTGTTAATTTGATGGAATGGAGGGGTTGTAGAGTCATTTTCTCCTGATAGTACTAATGAGAGATAAATATCTCTTACACGATATTAATGAGGGACAAATATCTCTTGCACATTATTAATGAGATAAAAATATGGTAGACTCTTGGGATATTTTTTATACACCTATGGATATAGGAAGACAAATATCCGTGATATTAATATTTTATATTAAAAATCATAAGATTAAAAAAAAATAGAGCCTTATGGCCCAATACGAGCCCTATAACGATCGCCAGACCTTTAGCCCTTTGTGCTTGATACACTGCCAAACCCATGGTCAATAGGTATAGTAATGAGGCAGGCTCATGCTCACTTGGGTTTGGCACATAACCGAACCTAAGGATATCAGGTCAAGTAAGAAATCAGACCCATGCCCAATTAGGTTCGGCTCATAACCAAGCTCAAGGTCGATGGGTCGAGAGGGTTGCTAGACCCATGCTCAAATAAGTTTGGCGCATAACTAAGTCTAAGAGCGAAGGGCCTGGCAGTTTGTTAGACCCGTGCCTAATTAGGCTAGGTATGCAGCCAAGCTCAAGGGCTCTAGGTTTGATAGTTCGCTAGATATATGTCTGTTTAAACTCAACACATGGTTAAACCCAAGAATGTTGGGTCTAACAGCTCGTTAGACCCATGTTCACTTGGGCTCAGCACGTGGATGAACCTAAGGATGTTGGGTCTGGCAATTTGCCAGACCCATGTTCGCAATTACCAGACCCATGTTCGCTTAGGCTCAGCACGTGGATGAACCTAAGGGTGTTGGGTATGACAGCTTGCCAAACCCATGTGTTTTTTCTTTTGCTTAACGCATAGATGAACCCAAGGATGCTGGGTATGACATCTCTATAGATTCATGTCTATTTAGGCTCAGCATGTTACTGAACCCAAAGATGGTTGGGTCTGACGACTCGCTAGACTCATGTCCGCTTAGGCTTAGTATGAAGGTAAACCTAATGATATTGGATCTGACAGCTCATCAGACTCATATCTGTTTGGGCTCAACATGTAGCTGAACCTAAAGATGTTGGGTCTAACATCTTGCTAGACTCGCGTCTCAATGAGCTCGTCACGTAGCTGAAACCAAGGATATTGGGTCTAGCAGCTCACTAGACCCACGCCTTAATGGGTTTGGCATGCAGCCAGGGCTAAAAGCATTGGGCTTAGAAGCAAGCTAGACCCATGTCATCTAGATTTGACACTTTACCAAGCTTAGGTATGTTGAGTATATATGCAAGCCACACCCACGTATCATTGAGTTATCACCCTGCCTTTAGACCTTCTAAATAGAGACTAAGGTTTTTTCTTAAAGCGCCATAAATATTGATTCATTAGTAGCCCCCAAAATTTTATGTATTCAATACATAAAGATTTAAAGAGTTATCAATTCTTAATGAGAGACTTTTTACCTTTCTCACGTGATAGGTTATCCCCAAGCAAAACTGTTGGGTTGGGATTCTTATGGCTAAGTGGCTTGCCCTAATTAAAAGAGAGTCTTTTAGGAAGAGAAAACAATTGTGTGTATTTAATGCAATAATTGAGTAGTTTTTTAGAGATTTTTGGTGACATCAAAGGTTATTCATCCAATAATGAGGATAAAAAGTTATTTCCTTTATAACCCTAATCATTCTCGTTTTCATTCTTTTTTTTTTTTACTTTCACTTTTAAAAATTCTCTGCCAAAAAAATGAATTGCTAAAAAAGCTTTGGGCGAGATTTGTTACTGTGATGTTACGGTCACACAAATTAATTACCCGAACTTAAGCAAATATGATAATATAGAGCAAACAAGGGGCCAATCCCATGAGAAAAATTTAATTAAGGTCTTTATGCTAACTGATTCAAAGTTGGGGGAGTTGAGATTATCTAAGCTATACTACGATTAATGAATAAAGTAATCAAACTAAATTAAATAAACCGAAACTTATTAAGAGAAAAACTTTGATCTCAAGTAAACATCCATCGATAGAAATCAAAATTGATCATTGAAACAATACGTCAATATATATTCTGAATATTTCTCTTTCATTAATATTAGTTAGTTAATCGATTTTAAATATAACTAACTATAAGCATTAAACAACCACAATATATACATTAGTAATTTAATTCAATGGCAGCTTTAAGAATTTGATAAATCTAGATAATATAATTGTCTGCAGTTTATGTTCGATTTAATTGAATGTTTTCCCTAAGATTAATAGTACATATCTACCATCATTTTTAAACTTGGTCACTTCACAAGTTAAATATCACAACTCTAATTTTGATAGACTTAGCAATAGATTGGTTAGAATAATAACTTAGAGTCCGCTCTAATGATCAAACTAAACAATCATAAGAAATAAACATAGAAAAACATTCATACTCATCATATAAACTGAAAAGAAAAGACAAATAGATCTTATAATTTTTAAAATCCAAAGGTTTTTGTATCCCCTCAACCAAGAAAAATAACTTATTTTTGCATGACTATCAAAAAACTAAGAGAAAAAAATGAAAATATAATTTCAAGTGTAAAAAAAGGTGAGAGTTTCTTTCTTCTTTTTGACCGTCTCCCTTTTTTTTTTATCTCTCTTTCCTTTATCTGATGGAAAAACCTAATCGTTACATTCCTACTAGTCTATTTGTATCCTCTAAAAAATTAGAAGTTATTTTCAAAGTAGACAGTCTATATTTAAATAGTACAATAACTCTTTCCTATAAAGAAGGAAACATAATCTTGTATAAAACCTCTAAACTTTAACTTTGTACTTAGTGAAGTTAATTTACCCAAATAAAAACCTTTTTTATATGAATAAATAATTGACATGTCAGTTTGGATGTTTGGAAAGTAAGTTGGACTTGTTTATTCACAAAACTTGTCTGCTGACAAAATTTATAGGTTGTCTTAAAAAAGTCATTTATCTCATATGAGCTCCTTTTCTACTGAAATTTGGTACGATGATAGGTCTTTGAGTCAGGAATTCAAAAAAAAAATAAGTTTGCATCAAATGAACTTCTCTAACTTAAGATATTCAAGTTGGAATGGCTGAATGTCAAAACTAACATAATGCAAGACTTATCTTTAATGGCTGAGATTTCCATGCTCTTTCTTTTTTATTTTTCTTTCCATATATGTATGGAAAAGTATGGATGTTATCTTTCTAATTCTACTAGAATCACTTCATTTAGACCTCTTCAACTTAAGTTTTGCATAAAACATCGATCAAAGGTCAAATCTGTCAATATTCAACATGAGTTGGAACATTGTCTGAATTTACGTCTAAATTACTTATTTTAAGAATATTACATCCAACAATACTTTTAAAATATAAAACAAAAAAAAATCAAGGCATTTTATATATAAAACATGGGCAAAATACTAGGTAAATATTAATAAAACTATCGAATAATATGGTTGCATCATTTGTTCTCAGTTGCCAAAAGAGAATTTGCTACTCTATTTTAGGTAATCCCCACCCTTAAACTACTTTCTTCTTTCTCTTGTTAGTCATACAAAAACCATGGACTATAAAAGAGTTATGTCTGACCCTATGAGTAGAGATATTACTTCTTCCGGTGGTGAATTTAATTTCCAATCAAAAACTAGAGGACAATGGTTCATGAGACTGTACCTAGGACTATAAGGGGTGGGAATCCATAATCCACCTCTAGAAGGGGGGAAGGTATTTTCCAACCTCTAAGAAATCCCTCCCTCACTACCTCAAGGAAACTCTGAAGGAGAGATAAGTTGTCTCAAACCATTAAGAAAACTACGGTTGACACATTGACCATAAAATAAGTGGCCTATGTAAATTGCCGACAGCCAAGAAAATATGTGGTTAAACTACCTGGAACAACTGAAAGGATTAGCTAATTGACTATGGTAACCTCTTGGGAGCGATGTGAAATAACTACCCCCTTATGTATGTACAAGCTGAGGTACCCTTCCTCTCTTCAAGATTTTATAAGGGATGTTTTTCACTATTATAGGTTGGGTTTAGGCTATATGCATCTTAATAGATATATTATCTTATTCTCTTTTAAAAAATTCGTTAGGCTCATCAGACTTGAACCTATTGTGAATACCTTTAGGGCATGCTACAATTTGATTGGTAGTACTAACAGAGATAACAATGTCCACTAGTTTTTCACCTTCTCTAATAGACCTAAGAGACCCATGAAGGAGACCTTGTATGGTAAGCTTTTCCATGTTAGAAGTCTAGGGTTGTGCCCACTACTAGAAATTACCCCCTGAGATGAGCAGTGGACCCTTTTTAAGCTCAACTAAGGAAAAAACATGTTCTATACTAGCCTAGGCCATAACCGAGTACGAGATTAATGAGATGGCCAAAGGGCATTATGAGGCCCTATTTCAAAGTATGCAACTTCTTTAACTTTTATTTTTATGCATCTAAATATTCATCTCTAAATTTGTTTTTGTGAAGGGTTAACAACTAAATGAGAAAGAAAGTCTTCAGCAGGGTCTACAATTAGGAGAGCATCTTCATCCCTCAACTTATTTGGAGTTAGGATTAACATAGAGATGGAAAATGACCCTATCAATGTAGATGAGCTTCTTGTCACTCTTAAGAAGTTAGAGGTTAGAACTAATAGGGGAAGGTGTTCTTCTTTAATTGGGTGTTAAACAGAGTTGACCCTTCTTGAAGTGACTACAAGTGTTGTTACCCACTTTAAGAGATGAAAGGTCTCAACCCTTATAGTTTTTGGCATTGTAGCCTCAACCTCTCTGATTATCTTATTGTCAATGCCCTCACCCTTGTTTTTAATTGCAGAGAACTCTTCAACTACTAGGAGCTAGATAACCTAGGCTTGAGGATGTTTTTTCTAACCTCGTTCTTAGTCAAACCCATGCACTATCTCTACTTTGACCAAGAAAGAAAAGTATACCATGAAGGCTACATTAAAGGAAACTTCAGCCTTAGGGTTGAAGGTTTAGAAGCGGTAAGGAGCCTGATAAGGCTTTTGACCATTCTTTCAAACATTCAAGTGATGTCTGATGAGAGCTACAATTGTTATTTGACCATTTCTAGACAAATAACCCTTCAAGAAAGAAATTGACTCTTTTTTTATATTATTATTTTGTTTTCTTTGAGAAATATATTATTTTTGCTAGACTTGTCTAGTCTGAATGGTCTAACATCCATTGTTAATGAAATTTCTTTAATAGGTAAAATGCCCATACTAAAGAAACGTTTAAAGAGTAACTCCTTTAGGTAGTCTATATAGGTTGCTCATACTTAGAGAAAAAAAATTTAACAAGATTTGAACTTTAACTATCCTTAGTAGGTGGAACTCACCCTCTATGTAGAATAAAGAGGAAATCTAGGTTGTAGGTATACTTAATTATTATTTGGTTGTAATTTAAGAATTAATGTTACTCTAATCTAGCTAAGAGAATATGCTACTTTAGAACTTCACTGGGAATGAGGGATCCGAGATCAACCCCTAGTGAATTGGTGAGAGGTCCTTAAACATCACTTGGAGAATATATCAGTCCGAGACTACACTAGAGAGTAAGGGATTTGAGATCATCCTCGAGTGAATTAGTGAAAAGCTCTTAGACATCACTTAGAGAATGTGCTAGTCTGAGACTATACTAGAGAATGAATGATCCAATATCAACCTATAGTGAATTGGTGAGAGGCCTTTAGGCATCACTTGAATAATATGTTAGTCTAAAACTGCTTTGGAAAATAAGGGATTCGAGATAAACCCTTGATAAATAGGTGAGAAGCCCTTAGGCATCACGTTGAGAGAATGAAAACATATTTTGTAATCTTTAATAAGTCAAACATATGTTAAGAACTTACATTCTTATGCTAATTGACTATGGTATGTTTTCAAATGATGAGAGTGTCACGCGTGAGGGAGACTCTTCTTTTTTATATCTTGAAAATGATAAATGTTCACCTTTACCACCTTTGTGACTTTGAATGGGCCATTCCATTTTGAGCCCAACTTTCCCCTATTCACTATGTTGCTTGTAGCTTCTAACTTTATCAACACTAAATCTCCAAGTTTGAATTTTCTATTCTTGCTCTAACATTAACTTGAAGTTGGATTAACTTGAAGTCTATGAGCATTTATTTCTGGACTAATCCCTGGCATATCTGAAGTTTTAAAAGAAAAATCAGACTCATGGGTGAGGAGGAAATATGTCAATAATTTCTATTAATTTTGTTCCAAGGTGGATCCTATCTTAGTGACATCTCCCTTCTCTTCCCCTATACACACTTCTCTTAACTACTATATGGCCTTGGTTATAATCTCCAGCATTTCCTTCAAAGACCCTTGCTGGTCAAAAACCAAAAACTTCTTACCTTTCAAACATGTAGAGCCGTAATGCCTCGAGGCCCCTTGATTTCCTTTCATAATAATCACCTCCTTCAGATTATGGAATTTTAAGACCAAATATCGTGTTAATGACTACATTGATCTTGTGCAAGAGAGGCTTTCCTATTATAATGTTGTAGGCCAGATTCATATCTATCACTATGAAGTTTTGTTGAAGAGTAAAAAAAAATTAAGATAATACCGATTGTGACTAGGATCTCTAGGGCACCCTTTACTAACATTGTTGACCCTTCAATCCCAATCAAAAGGGTCTTTATAAGAGTTGTTCTTGAGGAATCTATCCCTATTTACGACATCATATCCTTAGAAAGAATGTTAACTAAGCTTCCATCAATACCTCATGAACCTCATGATTAGTTAGAACTTTCAAGATTACTAGCACATATTCATGGGGGTAAGTTACCCCCTCTTCATCTTCTAAAGCGAAAGTGATAAGATCATGCCATGAATTTATTAATAAGCCATCATTAAAACATGTGTTTCATACTTTTGTTTTCTATAGGAAGCATTTCCCCGACCGAGATGTCCTCTAAAATCATATTGATCTATGATAAGGCTTGAATAAGTTGGCTAGATAGATATTCCCCTTCATAAATTGCTTAAGATAACCCTTAGCAATCATCCATTTAATCTCTCTTTTTTTTCAAGGTGAAGCAATCCTCAACATCATGTCCTTTGTCTTTATAGAACAAATAAAACTTTTTAGATGAGCTTATGTGTAGAGGTGTTTTTATAGGGGATGGATATTGAAAAAAATCTTTCCTTTTAATGACTATAAAAATTATATGAGGGTAGGATTCAGCTGAGTTGTATATCTTTTAAGGTATGTCATGCGCTCCCTAACTGACCTTTTCTAATTTTTTTTAACTAATATCTTTACTAAGAAAGTGATTCCATTTGAAAGGTTTCTTATCTTGAACCTTTTAGTAAAAATAGGGAGGCTCATGCCTTAATATACTAGCTATTTCTACTTGTATATGATTCTCTAAAACGTTTTTCACTTTTATTAGGTTTATGTCTAGTAAGGCATACAAGTCCTTCCATAGAAAAATCCACTCACTCTACTAATCAAGACCCTTGAGGCTGTTAGCCCAATCAGTTCCTCTACCCTAAGCATTTCTTCATTGAACCTTTTCAAATATGCTTTGATGGATTCCTTTTTTGATTCAATAATTCTTAAGAGTTCTATGAAACTCCTATTGACTTGTATACTAGTCCTAAATATGATACAAGTTTAGCATTAAGGTCACGAAAACAAGTGATAGAGCTCGACTCCAAGTTTTTATACCAGGCTCATGCTGACACGTTGAAACTTTTAGGGAGGATTTTGCACATAGAATCAATATCCTGGATGACTAACTCAAGGTTGTTACGTACATTTTGAACATGCTCTCGTGGATTTGCTAGACCATCATAATTGTCCAAAATCATCTTCGTGGAGATATACTTCTTAGTGATGAGGGTGTGCAAGACTCGTTTGGATAAAGGTGAACCCTTTATCTTATAAGGATTGTAGACCTCTTTCTGGTTTTATTTGCCAATTAAACCTTTCCTAGACTTTTATCTACTAAGCTTAAGGGATATAAAGAATTATGGCATGGAATGGCAGGGTTGGTTGCTAACTTCTATCCCATGGTGGCTAGATGGATCACATCTAAAATAACCATTTAGTATGAGAGGTTCATGTTAATGATAACAGCCTTTAGAGGGACTACGAGATTGTTGGGGTTAAGAAATCTTAGTGTTATTTTGCCCATCTTCTTCTGGATAATATAATTATCTCCTTGCCGAGGAGGCAACTTATGGTTGAGAAGCTAGGACTAAGGGTGTTACCTTATACACCAAGAGTTATTGGAGTTATTGGGCCTGATTTTGCCCTTAAGTGGCCAACATTACCTTAATATAGAATCAAACCTAATTAAAAAGTTGTTAAAACTCTAATGAAGCAGAAGTGCCAACAATTATAAGGAGCTCCGTGACACATCACATCCCATGTTTGTCTTGATTGTTGGTCATGGACTAGCTCAAAAAGGTAAATAACCAAATCTAGAAAAGAATTAATGGTTTTTCTTTTTAATAAAGGTTCCCACTTAAAGTGCCAAATGATGATATTCCAAAATCCAGTATGCTTAAGAAAGAGATTTTTTTGGTGTTTAGACAATGGGTAATCATTTGTTCATGTCAATATTCCATTCTCTAGAGCTTATTAAGTGGATGATTAGTGGTAGAAGACCTAACACCTACAAAACAATTCCTTATGGTAGGGTTTAAGGACTTTTAGATGATAAAGTTGAAAACTTTTAAGAAAAATGATTGTAATAAATGAGAGAATGAAAATTAAATTCCAAGAACAAGAGTATTTGTTCTTATTTTTGTATGATAAATGCTCTAGTATTTAAAAGTGTTGGTGTCTAGAGAATAAAAATTATGAATCTTTTATCTGGTTGGTTTAGATGGTATTTATAGCTCAAAACATTTTGTTGGAGTGAAGGATTGGAGAGTCATCTTATCCTAATAATATTAATGAGGGATAAATATCATTTACATAATATTAATGAAGGACAAATATTATGAGATAAATATATAGTAGACCTTTGAGAGATTTTTTATACACTTACAGGTGTAAAGAGACAAATATCATTAACACTAATGTTTTATGTTAAAAGTCATAATAATAAATAAATATAACCTTATAGCCCAACATGGGGTTTATAACAATCTCTTGATATGTAACACTTTGTGCTTGGCACACTACCAAACTCACGGTCAATAGGTATGGAAATGAGTCGGACTCATGCATTTGGGCTTGACATGTAGCCAAACTCAAGAACATTTGATCAAGTAGCACAGTAGACCTATGCCTAATTAGGCTTGGCATCCAACCAACCTCAAGGTTGATAGGTCAAGAAGGTTGCAGACTCTTGTCCAAATAGGCTAGGCGAGCAGCCAAGCTTAAAGATAAAGGGCCTAACAGTTTGCTAGACCCATGCCTACATTGGTTCAGCAAGTAGCCAAGTCCAAGGGCATTACGTTTGGTAACATGCCAAACTCATAACTACTTAGGCTCAGCATGGTGTCATGCCCATGAGCAGTGGGTCTAACAACTCATTAGACCTATATCCACTTGGACTTGGCATGTGGCTGAACCTAAATATATTAGGTATGGTAGCTCGCTAAAGCTATATCTATTTGGGCTTGACATGTGGTTGATCCTGAAGATGTTGGGTATGACAACTCGCTAAACTCATATCTGTTTGGGCTTAACACTTGGCTGAACCCAAGAACGTTGGGTTTCGCAGCTTGCCAGACCTATATTCGCTTGGGCTCGACATTTAGATGAGTCCAGGGAAGTTAGGTTTAGCAGCTCGCCAAACCTATACCCTATTAGTCTCGCACACAGCCAAACCTAAAGGCGTTCAGCCAGGAAACAAGCTAGACCCATTTCATCTAGGCCTGACATTCTTCCAAGCTT